>TARA_B100001175_G_scaffold314786_1_pt1 | contig 79362 bp, 75 predicted proteins | sample TARA_B100001175 | Tara Oceans TARA_B100001175
ACTAATAGCTCAATTGGCTTGATTTATGCACTGAAAAAAATTTTATTCATTTTTGATTATATTAAATTACCAAAAAACAATATCTAGTACTTTATATATTTACAATCACAACCTGTATAATAAATCTTTATTATATGCTTTGACTGTTCAAATTTTGAACGCTATATATGTTCAATTATTGAACAAAAAATATGTCTGACAACAATCAAGATCATTTTAACGTTTTAAGAAAGATTAATAATAGACCCGACTCTACACAAAGAGAGTTAGCTAAAGAATTAGGATTTAGTTTAGGTAAAATTAATTATTGTTTGAATGCTCTTAGAGAAAAGGGGTTAGTTAAAATTAGCAACTTTAGTAAAAACCCAAATAAATTCGGGTACATATATATGTTAACTCCTCGTGGAATAAAAAAAAAAACTCAAATGACATTAAATTTTATGAAAAGAAAAATGCAAGAATATGATGAGTTAAAGAAAGAAATAGATAAGTAATTTATGTGGATAGTTGTGAAATATAAATTTAATGAGCTAAATATTTTAAAAGATCGTTTAAAAGAAATGTTAGGAAATGAACCAGAATATTTTATGCCAAAAATAAAGTATAATAAAATAGTAAAAAAAAAATATAGAATTTTTCAAAAATTTTTACTAGAGGGGTATCTGATATTTTTTCATGATAAATTTGATAATAATAATATAATTAACGCTCTTAAAAATACTAGAGGTATTAGTTATGTATTAGATGGCTTTAGAAATAATCAACGTGAGATATTATGTTTTGTAAATAAATGCAAAAGTTTTGAAGACAAAAATGGTTTTATTAAACAAGATTTTTTTGATTATAAAAATTTCAAAAAAGGCGAATTTATTTCAGGACCATTTACAAATTTAGTTTTTGATATTTTGTCAAAAAATTCTGATAAAATAGAAATATTAATAGGAAAATATAAATCAACGATTTTTAAAAATTCAGGCATTTTATATCGACCTATTTAAATAAATGAATTATTTATGCAAATCTACAAAAACTGTTTGTGGGTGAGTGCGGAGCATTGTTTAAATATTTTACAAAAATATTATGGTTAATGATATAATATCGAAATCAAATGAAAAAAATCGGAAATAAACAACCAGTTTTTCCAAAAGTTAAAAAAATTGGAAAAAGAAATTGGGGTAAAGAGAAATTGCTTGTTCTTATTCCTAAAGTTTTAACTCTAAAAGAATTAATTATAAAAAAAGGTAATAAAGGTGGTTTACAGTTTCATCGTAAGAAAAATGAATGTGGATATCTTATTTCTGGAAGATTGCTAATAAGATTTGACAAAGGTGATGGAACTTTGACAAAAAAAATCTTAAAAAAGGGAAGTGTTTTTCATTTTCCTCCTGGTACAATTCACCAAGAGGAAGCTTTAACTGATTGTAAAATTATTGAAGCCTCATCACCCCATTTTAATGATAGGGTAAGGGTGGAAAATTTGTATGGTCTAAAAAGTGCAAAAGGTCTTAAATCAACAAAACGCAATCAAATAATTTTGAGGTAATAATATAAATGTTCAAAGAAATATCTAAGGACAAAAAATCAAATTTTTTTCTTATTGCAGAAATAGGAAATAATCATCAAGGCGATATAAATGCAGCAAAAAAATTAATAGAACAAGCAAAAATAAGTGGCGCGCATGCTGTAAAATTTCAAAAAAGATTTAACAAAAAACTTTTTACTGATGAAATGTATAATTCTTCTTATGAAAATGAAAATAGCTTTGGAAAAACTTATGGAAAGCACAGAGATTTTTTGGAATTTGGATTAAATGAATACAAGATATTAAAAAAATTTGCCGAAAAATTAAAAATTGTTTTTTTTGCAACACCTTTTGATTTTGAAAGTGTCGATTTTTTAAATAAAGTTAAAGTTCCAGCTTTTAAAATAGCTTCAGGCGATTTAACAAATCTACCATTACAGGAAAAAGTAGCAAAAACAAAGAAGCCAATTTTTTTAAGCACAGGAGGAGGAGCAATTAAAGACATAGATAGAGCTATAAAAAATATTCTAAAGTTTAATAAAAAGCTTTGTGTAATGCACTGTACCGCAGCTTATCCAGCTCAAGAAAATATGATGAATTTAAATTTTATAAAAACTTTAAAAAAAAAATACCCAAAAATTACCATAGGTCTTTCCGATCATTATTCTGGAATTTTATCTTCGACAGTAGCTTTTTTAAATGGTGCCTTAGTTTTTGAAAAACATTTTACACTAAACAGAAGTAATAAGGGAACAGACCACGCTTTCTCTTTGGAGCCAACAGGTTTAAGAAAGTTAAGAAATTATTTGGATAGAATTAATATTTTACAAGGTAGATATAAAAAAAAAGTATTTAAAGAAGAAAAAAAGCCAATTATCAAAATGTCTAAGTCTATTGTAACTAGCAGAAAAATAAAAATTGATGAAAAATTAACATTAAGCAATTTAGAACTGCGTTCACCAGGTGGAGGACTGCCTCCTTACGAAATAAAAAAAATTTTAAATAAAAGGGTAAAAAAGGAATTTAAAAAACACGAAAATATAAGAAAAAAATTTATTTATTAATAAAGTCCATAAGGTTTTCCATTTTATTTTTTCTATACCCCTGAACCTTTTATTGCTGGAATTAAAGCTATAATAAACTCTTTCATTTAAAGTTATTAGTAATCTATTTTAAATTATAATAAGGTTAATTTTTCTTATGAATTTCAAAAAAATATATAAAATTCTTACCATTCGTAAGACTAATTCAAAAACATTACTTTGTTTGTTGTCTATTCTAAACTCTACTTTAGAGTTTTTAACAATTGGCAGTATAATACCAATTTTTTATTATCTGTCTGGAGAAAAAATAGAAAATAATTTTTTTTTAGAAAAATATTTTAGTTTTTTAAATACTATAAATTTAAATTTTACTGATAAAACAAAAGAAATTTTATTAATAATTTCAATATTTTTTTTGTGCTTTATTTTACGTTCAATAGTTTATTTGTTTTATTTTTATAAACTTGGAGATTTTAAAAAAAGACTTTCAACTGATTTATCGACTTATTTATTCAAAGGATATTTACAAATGCCTTATATTCATTTTTCTAATTATAATTCATCAGATTTTTTAAGAAATTCGACAATTGAAGTAAAAAATTTTGTAGAATTGGTTGGGAGTTTATTTCACTTTTTTACAGATTTTCTAGTTATTTTAACGATGTTATTATTAATCTCCATTATTGGGATTGAACTAAATATTTTTTTTGCGGGTATTATTCTATTAACTTTTGGTTATTTATTTATAATTTTAACAAAAAAAAAGATGATAAAAATATCAAATGAAAGATTAATATATGATTCAAAAATTTTTAAAAATTTAATAGAAAGTTTTTCTGCAATAAAAGAGATTAAGCTATCACATAGTCTAAACTATTTTTCTCAAAAGTTTAGTAAGGGTTATGATTATCTACAAAAAATACAATTAATTAATAATATTTTACTCTTATTACCAAGAATATGGCTAGAGCTCTTTTCTTTGTTGTTCATTTTTAGTTTTTTATTTTTTAAGTTAATAGTTAATAATGAAGATTTTTTAAATTCTATATCTTTAATTGTTATTCTGACCGTAGCTCTAATTAAAATTATTCCTTCAATGCAAAAAATTATACAATCTTTTCAGAGGTATAGTTTTGTTAAACCGTCTATCGAAAAAATTTTTTCAGATCATATATTTATAGAAAAAAATAGAAATGAAATAATTCCAAAAGGACCAAATATTGAATTTATAAAAAATATTAAAATTTCAAATTTAAGTTTTTCATATGATGATAGAAATATCGACATCTTTAAAGAAGTAGAATTTGAAATAAAGAAAAAAGATATTATAGGTTTCACTGGTATTTCTGGAGTAGGCAAATCAACAATGGTCAATTTATTGTCTGGTATTTTAACTCCAATAAAAGGTAGTATATTAATTGATGAAAATAATTACTTAACAAATCTAGAGTCATGGCAAAAAAAGATATCATATGTTACACAAAATCCAATTATTTTAGATGATACAATTAAAAGAAATATTGCTTTTGGACAAGATGATGAAAAAATTTCAGATAAAAAAATATTAAATGTTTTAGAGCTAGCTAATCTTAAAGATACAATTTCTCAATTAAAAAATGGAATTAATACAATTGTTGGTGAAAATGGTTTAAAATTTTCCGGAGGACAGATTCAAAGAATAAGCATTGCAAGAGCTTTATACGCAAATAAAGAGATATTAATTTTAGATGAAGCAACAAATGCGCTTGATGAAGAAACTGAGAATAATATTTTAAATGAGATAAAGGCTTTAAATGAAAAAAAAAATATAACAGTTTTAATTATATCTCATAAAAAAAATGTTTTAAAAATATGTAATAAGATTATACAAGTTAAAAATAAAAAACTTGTTAACATTAATGAATAAAAAAACTATTTTTATCTTAGGTAGCAATTCTTTTAGTGGTAGTAACTTTATAAAATTTATTTTAAAAAAGAATTTTAAAGTTATAGCGTTAAGTAGATCAAAAGAGGCTAAAAAAGAATTCTTAGCATACCATAGTTTCAAAGATAAAATTAAATTTTTTAGATTAGATATAAATAATAACTTAAAAAAAATTGAGTTATTAATTAAAACTTATAGACCAACCTATTTTGTCAATTTTAGTTCTCAAGGAATGGTAGCGCAAAGTTGGATTTGGCCATCACATTGGTATGAGACAAATGTATTATCTCAGGTAAAATTGATTGAAATACTTAAGAATTACAAATTTATTAAGAAATATATTCATTTCACAACCCCAGAAGTTTACGGCTCTACAGGAAATAAAATTAAGGAAAGTTTTAATTTTAATCCAAGTACACCTTACGCCGTTTCTCGTGCAGCTTTAGATATGCATCTTAAAATTCTAAATACAAATTATAATTTTCCTGTAATTTTTACAAGAGCCGCAAATATATATGGACCATATCAAGATCTACATAGAATAGTTCCTAAAACTATTATTTCATCGATAAGAAAAAAAAGAATTAACCTACATGGTGGTGGAAAAAGTATCAGATCTTTTATTTATGTTGATGATGTATCATCAGCATTATATAAAATTATTAGAAAAGGGAAAATTGGTAATTGTTATCATATTTCAACCAATAAATATGTTTCTATTAAAAATTTAGTTAAATTAATTATAAAAATCAGTGGCGGAAATTATAATAAACTTATTAATGTTTCAAAGGACAGGCTTGGAAAAGACTATAAGTATATATTGAATAGCTCCAAGATTAAAAAAGAGCTTAAATGGAAAGATACCATTAAGTTGGAAGATGGAATAGTAAAAACTCTTAATTGGGTAAAAAAAAATAAAAATTTAATTAAACATTCGTTAGAATACAAACATAAAAAATAGATAATATGAATGAATATTGTCTTATAACTCATCCAAAATTAAAAAATATCAATTCAAAATATGAAAAATTATTAATCAATGATTTTTTAAATTACGAAAATAGTTTTACTTCATTTAAAGTTCCAGAAAGAAATTCAATTCACAAAATGCCATTAGATGAAGAAATGGAATATATTGCAGATTTAAAAAATGAACTTTTATTAAAGTTGTCTAAAATATTAAATCATGAACATGGTGTAAACCATTCCAATAGATACTGGAAAATTATTTTAGGTCACTATATAGAATTTATAATTAATGTTACTTATGAACGTTGGATAAGTATAAAAAAAATTTTAGAAACTTATAATATTAAGCAGGCTCCAAGTTATGAATATTTAATAAACAACGGTTTTATGGAAGACGTATATGATTTTGGCTACATTGCTTCCAGTAATGATGATTTTAATCATTATTTATATTCTAAAGCAATAATGTTTCAAAAGGGCGAAAATTTTAAAAGTAAAATTAATAAAAACCCAATAGATATTTATAAATGTTTAAATGTTCATAAAACTAAATTTAACAAAGTACAGAAAAATATAATTAAAGAAAATTTTTTTTCTAGACTATTAAGATTTCTTTTAAAGGATTACGTAGTTCAAAAAAAAACTATAAAATTGAAATTAAATATTTTATATACAAATTACTATTTATTTTTTTTAAAATTTTTTAAAAAAAAGATAAAATTTGTATTGTTAGTTAACTCTCTATCAGTAGAAGAAAAGAATTCTTTTTACAAGAGAAATGGAGAACCCAAACTTAATTTTGATTATATTAGATCTTCACTAAAAAAAAAAGAACTGGTAAAATATAATAAAGATTGGAGAACAAAAATTCTATCAAATATTAATAACAATCAAGAAAAAAATTATTTAAGATATCTTTTTGAAAGTTTAATTACTTGTCTACCTAAAAATTATTTAGAAAATTACAAAGGAATCCAAAAAATTTTTAATGGTTATAAATATTCATTTGAGGTTGATAAAATATTAATAAGTGGGGCTAGATCTGAAGATTCATTTAATATGTGGACTGCAAATAAAATTGAATCAAATAAGTCAGAGTTGATTATTTGTCAACAAGGAGGGGGTCCTGGAAGTGATAAATATAATGTTTGGCAAAAGCACGATACCGAGATTTGTGACAAGTATTTATCATTTGGTTGGAAATTCAAAAATACAAAAAAAATTGATCCAGTAGGGGTTTTAAATACCGAAATATCTGTTAACGATTTAGGCTCATCTTTTAAAAACAGGGACTCTTGCTTATTAATTGGATATAATTTATCAAAGTATAGTTTTTTGTATGAAGGAAGTAGACCGAGATCTCCAATAAATTTAGATGATCTTAATTCTCAAATGGAAATATATCAAAATTTGAATGCAAATATAAAGCAAAAGACTATTATTAGATTAAAGCCATATTTCGATGACCAATACTCTAAATTTCTTTGGGAAAAAAATTTTATTAATGCAAACGTTTCAAATGAAAGAAACAAATTTTTGAATTTGATGGATAAATCAAAATTATTAATTACGACATATAATGCTTCTACTCCTCTTCAATCTCTGTTTTCGAATATTCCAACAATAATTTTTTTAGATAAAAGGTTTTATAAAGTTAGTAATCAGATTGAATATTATTATGATAAGTTTAAAAATTTGGGTGTTTTTTTTGACAATACTACAAAGGCTGCAGACCAAGTAAACAATATTTGGGATAATCCAATGGAATGGTGGTCATCTAGCGAAATACAAAAATTAAGGAAAGAATTTTGTAATAAATTTTATAAATATCCAAGTAGTTTTTGGAGTACAAATTTATAATTTTTAAAGTGTCTAATTAATGAAAAATATTGTAAAAAAATTTTTTGAAATTTATTCAATTTTTCTTTTTATATTTAAACTTAAAAGAATTGTTAAATTTAACAATAAATTAGTATTACTTAAAATATTTTTTATAAGACTTTTTTTTTCCTACCCTATAATTAGAAATTTAAATAAATGTAAAATAGTAAGCAATATTGAAAATAATGAATTTTTTGAAGATAAAATAAACTCTAATTTTATTGTTTCAAATCTTGAAAAAAAAGGATTTTATCAAAAAATCCTAAATAAAAATTTAACAAATAATATAATCAGTGAAATTCCTAAATTGATTAGCAATATAGGTTTTAAAGGAAGAAAAAAAAGTGTAACCAATGTAGAAAAATTTTATTGTAAAGATTTATTTCAATTTAAAGATTTTACATGTAAAAAAAAGATCTCCCATATTCAATTAGTATTGGATTTAAATAGAGAATCTAATTTTAAAAAATTTATATTATCTAGTTTTGTAAAGAATATTGCTTTTGATTATTTAAATACCAAATCTATTAGTATTGGTGCTAGAATATTTATTTCAAATCCAATTCAAGGAGGAATTCGAGACTTTGAAAAAAGTGCGAATGCTCAAAAATTTCATACAGATATTGACTATAGTAAGCATTTCAAGATTTTCATTTATTTAGATGATGTTTTAGATCAGGATGGGCCACATATATTTATTCCTGGCACACATAAAAGAAAAAAATTTAGTCATTTACTTATTAAAAGATACGAAGATGATATTATTTATCAAAACTATAGCGAAAAAGTTAAATTTACTGGAAAAAAGGGTACAATATTTTTTGAAGATACATTTGGGTTTCATAAAGGAACAACACCAATAGAGAATTCAAGAATTGCTCTAGTTGTAGTTTTTGGTAAAGGCAAGATCCGGTATGACAAAGATCATATAATTTTAAACAAATAATTTTTTGACATTTTTTCTAAATTTAAATTATAAGCATAAATAACTTTATTTCAATATTATGAAAAAAATTTTAATTTTAGGTGGCTGTGGTTATGTTGGTTCCATGTTAACTTCCAATCTTTTAAATCAAGGATTTAAAATTAGAGTAATCGATGCACAATGGTTTGGCAAAAATTTAAGAAATAATAAAAATCTTAAAATAATAAAAAAAGATATAAGAAACTTAAAATCATCGGATTTCAAAAATATAGATGTTGTAATACATCTAGCAAATATAGCAAATGATCCAGCGGTAGATTTAAATCCCACTTTATCTTGGGAAGTGAATGTTTTATCTACAAAAATAATTTGTGATTTAGCAGTAAAAAATAAAGTGAAAAAAATAATTTATGCTAGCTCAGGAAGTGTTTATGGAGTAAAAAAAGAAAAAAAAGTACATGAGTCTTTAGATCTCGTTCCAATATCAATTTATAATAAAACTAAAATGGTAGCCGAGAGAATTTTATTAAGTTATAAGAATGTAATTGATATTATTTGTGTTCGACCAGCAACTGTATGTGGGATTTCACCAAGGATGAGATTAGATGTATCTGTCAATATGCTTACATACCAAGCATTAGAGAATAAACTTATTACAGTTTTTGGTGGCAGACAATTTAGGCCAAGCATTCATATAAAAGATTTAACAAATTTATTAAAATTTTTTACAATAAAAAAAGTACCTTCAGGCTGTTATAATGCAGGTTTTGAAAATATATCAATCATGGATATTGCAAAAAAAATAAAATATTACATACCATGTAAAATAAAAGTCTCAAAATCTAATGATATGAGATCATATAGGCTTGACTCGTCAAAATTAATAAAAATTGGTTTTAAGCCTAAATTTGGTATTGAAGATGCAATAAAAGAAATAATTTTTATTTACAATAAAAAAAAATTTAGAGCAAAAGACTTAAATTATACTGTGAAATCAATGTTAAAATCAAATATTAAATAATAATGAAAAAAGAAATAGATTTGCTTAAAAATTATCCTAAATCAAAACGTGATTTAAGTACGAGGGCTTTAAAAAAGACAGATGAAGTAAGAAATATTGCAAGGAAATTTGGAGCAGAATTTTTTGATGGAGATAGGATGTATGGTTATGGAGGTTTTTATTACAATTCTAAATACTGGGAAAAAACTGTTAAAGACTTCAAAGATTATTGGAAGTTAAATTCAGAAACCACACTTTTAGATGTAGGATGTGGTAAAGGATTTATGCTTTATGACTTAATAAATGAAGTTCCAGGAATTAAAGTTAAAGGTATTGATGTTTCCCATTATGCTATTGAAAATTCAAAACCAGAAGTAAAAGATTATTTAGAAGTAGCAAATGCTAAAAGCCTACCTTATGAAGATAAAAGTTTTGATGTAGTTTTATCAATAAATACTATTCACAATTTAGACAAAAGTGAATGTGAAATGGCATTAAAAGAAATTACTAGGGTAAGCAAATATCATTCATTTATTACTGTAGACGCTTTCAGAAATGAAGAAGAAAAAAAAAGAATGTATGATTGGAATCTTACAGCAAAGACAATCATGAGTGTAGAAGAGTGGAAAGTTTTTTTTAGCGAATGTGATTATAAAGGCGATTATTATTGGTTTATTCCATGAATTTTTCTCAAAAAATATCAGCTTACAAGACATGTTATGAAATTAGAGAATTAGAGCTAAATATTTCAAAAAAATATGCTGAAGGCAGGATGAGATGTCCAACTCATCTATCTATTGGTCAAGAAGGTGTTCCATCAGCACTATCTTTATTAATGAAAAAAAAAGATTTTGTAATTTCAAGCCATAGACCACATGCTCATTATATTTCGAAAGGAGGTAATATTGATCGAATGCTATCAGAGATCTATGGAAAAGAGAACGGTTGTTCAAAAGGAAGAGGAGGCTCAATGCATTTAATTGATTTAAATGTTAACTTTATGGGATCAACCGCAATAGTAGGGAATAGCATTCCGGTTGGTGTTGGCCTAGCGTTGTCATCAAAGATAAAGAATGAAAATAGAATCACATATATATTTTTAGGAGATGCTGTAATAGAAACAGGTGTTTTTTGGGAGTCTCTAAATTTTTCTATAATTAAAAATTTACCAATTATATTTATTTGTGAAAATAATTTTTTTTCAGTTTATAGCCCTCTAAAAGTAAGACAACCAAAAAATAGAAAAATACACAGTATGGTCAAGGCTGCAGGCATCAATTCATTTTCAGGAGACGGAAATATTATCGAAGAAGTATTTGAAATTACAAATAAAGCAATTAAAAATATTAAAAAAGGTCTTGGACCACAGTTTCTTGAATTTAAAACATATCGTTGGTTAGAACATTGTGGACCAAATTTTGATGATAGTTTAAACTATAGACCAAAAGAATTAACTGATAGATGGATTAAAAAAGATCCATTAAGAATTATAAAAAAAAAAATTGGTAAAAAAAATTTTTCGCTTTTAAAAAAGATTAATAATCAAATAGATAAAAAAATTAATAAATCATTTTATAAAGCTGAAAATTCAAAATTTCCGAATGCCAAAGACTTTGCAAAATATGTTTACAAAAAATAAGAAAATAACGTTTATTGAGAGTATAAATCAAGCTTTATCCTTGAGTATGAAAAAAGATAAAAATGTTATTTGCTATGGGCTCGGAACTACTGACCCAAAAAAAATATTTGGCTCAACAAAAAATTTAGAAGAAAAATTTGGAAATAAAAGGGTTTTTGATATACCAACCTCTGAAAATGCAATGACAGGTATTGCGATTGGTGCATCATTAAATGGATTAAGACCGATTTTTATTCATCAGAGATTAGATTTTTGTTTGTTAGCTATGGATCAAATTATAAATAATGCAGCAAAATGGCATTTTATGTTTGGCGGCCAAAAAAGCGTTCCTATAACAATTAGATTAATTACTGGAAGAGGATGGGGACAAGGTCCTACTCACTCCCAAAACTTACAATCTCTATTCGCCCATATACCTGGATTAAAGGTTGTAATGCCATCAAATCCATATAATGCAAAAGGATTACTTCTAGGTTCTATTTTTGATAACAATCCTGTCATATATATTGAAAATAGATGGTTACATAATTCTACTCAATACGTGCCGAATAAATTTTATACTTTACCGATCGGGAAGGCTGAAAAAAAAAATTCTGGAAAACATATAACCATAGTTTCCATGTCTTACATGACGGTCGAAGCAATTAGAGCATCTAAAATTTTGAATAAAGCAAACATAGAAGTAGAGATTATTGATTTATTGTCTATAAGACCTTTGGATATGACTTCCATACAAAGATCTGTTAGAAAAACTGGAAGGTTACTAGTTTTGGATACAAGCCACCCTATATGTTCAGTGGGAAGTGAAATAATTTCTCAAGTTGTAGAAAAATCTTTTAAATTTTTAAAAGCAAGTCCTATTAAGCTAAATTTACCTGACACTCCTGAACCTACCAGTTATTCTTTGACTAAGAACTATTATAATAATTTTAAAACAATTGTTAATGAATGTATGAATATAATGAATTTCAAAAACAAAAAAAAAATTTTTGATATTCTCACAAAAGAGAAAGTGAAACATCATGATATACCGGGAGAATGGTTCAAGGGACCATTTTAATGAGCCTTAAAATTAATTACAATTCAATCCTAGAAAACTATAATAAAGAAATTCAAAGTAAATTAAGAGGGTTTAATACAGATTATGATTATCTTAAATATTGGGTGCCAAGCCCAGATACAGTTGAAAGCATATATAACCTTATCGTAAATTTTAGAGAATGTGGAATTAACGATGTTTCTTTAGAATTTAATGAAAACTTTCTTAACAATGAAAATATCAAAAGTATATTAAATTTAAAAAATGAAGTTGGTGAATTAGAATATAAAATCAGTGATAAAAAAATAGTTTTTAATATTAAGATAGACGGAGAAAAATTTGATTTAATTAAATCAGAAATATCTGACAAAAATCAAAAAAAAAAAGAAGAGTCTTATGTTAATAAATTAGATTTAAAATTTAGAAAAAACCTTTTTTCAGATGAATTTGTTAAAATATTAAATACCCAGAATATCAATTATGAAAAAAATCTTTTTGAGAATACTGATAATATTATTAAAATAAAGAAAAACTTTTACGAAAATCAAATAACATTTTTTATTAATAAGAATCAATTTGAATTGAAGGGAATTAATGTAGTTGAAACTAATAGTATCAATGTTGAGAGTAATTTAATTTATAAATTCATTAATTTGTATAAGCCATTTGCAATAAACTTGCCTTTTAGAGAAGTATTAGATCATTCTGTGATATATTTTTTTCATAATTATTTTCCATTAAATAAAAAAAATCATGGAATTTTTCATTATGAAAATTATGGTGTAGCTTTCCAAAAATTTAGAGAAATTTTAAAAGAAGTTTATAATGATATAAATTTGGAAAATGATAGTTTAAATTTAAAAGTAAATAATTTTTATCAAAAAATTTCAGAAAGCTGGAAACAAAAAAAAATTGAAGATAAAGAAAAGATTACTAATGAGATTATTTTGAAATTTTGTGAAAACGAAGAAATTGAAAAAAAATCAATTTGTTTAAAAAAAATTGAAAATGATTTCAAAATAATTTTAGATGTAAATGATGAAATTAGAAAAAGCAATATATTCCAAAAAAATTATATTTTAATGCTTGAAAATTTTTTTAAAAAAAACTGTGATTTTAGAATAGAGTTGTTTTTAGGTGAAAAAAGAGATAATAATAAACTGAGGTTGTAAATGGCTGATAGAGAATTAATACTAGATGGAACAAAAATTGCATGGCACTTAGAAAGAGTTGAGAAGTGGGAAAAAGGTGAAAGATTTGCACCAATAACAATTGATATGGCCTTAACAAGAGCTTGCAATTACGCTTGTTCATTCTGTTACGCTCAGATGCAAGAAAATGATAGATCAACAATCACAAAAAAAGTAATGGATGATTTTCTTGATGACTGTGGTGATATGGGTGTAAAAGCAATTAGCTTTATAAGCGATGGAGAAAGCACAATCTCACCTTTATTTGTTGATGCTGTAAAAAAAGGCCATGATAAAGGTATCAACATGTCTGCCGCATCGAATGCATTTGTCTTAACAAAAAAGATAGCAGAGAAAGTTTTGCCATATATGACATATTTGAGAGTCAATTTTTCAGCAGGGGAAAGAAAAAGATATTCTGAAATTATGGGATGCAAAGAGTCTTATTTTGATAGAGTTTGTCAAAATATTAAAGACATGATGGAAATTAAAAAAAAATTAAATTTAGATGTAACCATTGGTATACAAATGGTGCTAATGCCTCAGGATAAAGATCAAATTATTCCATTTGCAAAATTAGGTCACGAACTTAGACCTGATTATGCAATAATCAAACACTGCTCAGACAATGAGGATGGTTGGTTGGGTGTTGACTATAACGAATATGAATCGCTATATCACTTATTAGAAAAAGCAGAAAAATATTCTACAGAAGATTACAAAGTAGTGATTAAGTGGTCAAAAATAAAAGATAAGGGTAATGAAGGTCGAAGTTATCAAAGATGCTATGGTGCTCCTTTTTTACTTCAAATGTCCGGGTCAGGGTTAGTGGCTCCATGTGGTCCATTTTTTAATGAAAAATATAAGAAGTTTCATATTGGAAATATTTGTGAGACTAGGTTTAAGGATATTGTCTTTTCAGATAAATATTGGGAAGTTATGAATTATTTATCATCACCTAAATTTAATGCACAAAAAATGTGCGGTTCTTTATGCATTCAACATAAAGTAAATGAGGCACTTGACTCCTATAAAAAAGGTGAAATTGAATTAGAAAAGCCAGAGGGATTGCCTCCACAACACATAAATTTTATATAATAAATTGCGAATTCCAAAAAAATTAAAAGCAGCAGTGCTTGAAGGTATAGGTAAACCATTATTAATTGAAAATTTGGTTATTCCTAAAATTCAAAGAAAACAATGTCTTGTTAAAATTATGTATTCAAGTGTATGCAAAAGTCAAGTCATGGAAATAAATGGTGGACGTGGAAAAGATAAGTATCTTCCACACCTTCTTGGACATGAAGCTAGCGGTATTATTATTACAAAACACCATTCTGTTAAAAATTTTTCAGTAGGTGATAAAGTAATTTTAAGCTGGATAAAAAATAAAAAACTAAAAACACAAAATATAATTTATTCAAATAGTAAAGGAAAAAAAATTAATTCTGGCCCAGTAACAACTTTTGGAAATTATTCAGTAGTTTATGAGAATTGTATTTATAAAAAACCAAAATTTTTAGATTTTAAAACATCTGCATTATTAGGTTGTGCCATTCCAACAGGTTATGGATTAGTTGAAAATGAAATAAAATCACTAAAAAATAAAACTGTGGTTGTGATTGGAGCAGGAGGTATAGGTTTAAGTGCACTACTAGCACTTACCAACCACAATCCAAAAAAAATCTATGTAGTTGATAAGAATAAGAAAAATTTAGAAAGAATTAAATTTATTAATCACAAGAAAATATTATTTAAAACTAGAAATAAAACTTTAGAAGCAATTCTAAATCTAGAAAGTAAAGGTGTTGATTATTGCTTTGAAAGCGCAGGTTTAACAGAAACAATAGAAATGGGATTTGATTTAATAAAAAAAGGTGGGGGCAAACTTATTTTTGCATCGCATCCATCTGATGGAAAAAAAATTAAACTACCCCCTCATGATTTAATAAGTGGAAAAAAAATTAAGGGATCTTGGGCAGGTGGTTATGGCCAAAAAAAATCTCTTCTTAAAATTGCACCTAAAATAAAAAATAAAATAAAAATTTTAAATACAGTATTTAATAAACAATATGATTTAAGAGATATCAATAAACTTATAAGAGAATTTTCAAAAGGAAAAATTTTTAAACCAATTATAAAAATGAGTCATTAATGAATAAGAGATATTATAATCAGTCATCTATATTGTTTGTTAAGCATAGAAAAAAAAAACTTATTAATCAAATAAAAAAAATTATCATGAATAACTTTAAAAAAGAAGAAGAGTTTTATCTTAACATGAAACTTGAGAGATTCAGAAAAATTGTTTTAAGAACTCAAAATCAGATTTATAAAAAGAACATTTCATACGAACTTGTAAAATTATTAGAAAATGAGATAAAAAATTATTTAGAGGAAGATGGTTTTTACTTTCAATCACATTTATACCTTAGAGCAACGCGTCCTGAAAAATATTCTGTAAACCAATCTGATAATGTTGGCTGGCATAGAGAAAGGTTTTATGGGAAAAATGGATTTGGTGCAGTAAATATTTGGACACCTATATTAAATGTAAATAAAAAAAATACTCTTAGGTTTATTCCAAAATCTCAAAATATTTCACAAAGTAAAATTAAAATAAAAAAAGAAAAAAATCCTTATACACAGAAAAATTCTGCAGGACATAAAGTGGGCCTTTTATATGCTCCAAAAATAATTATGAGTGGTGTGAATTTAAAAAATAGTATGCCTATGACTGTTCCTTATTATCAAAGTGCAATTTTTAATGGAGATTTAATACATGGAGCTGCCATCAATAATTCAAGCAAAATAAGATTTTCAGTAGACATGAGAATCATGCCAAAAAATAAATGGAAATCAAATTCAAACAAATTTCATGTATCAAATTCTAAAAAGTATTACATAGAGTTCAAAAAATAGCATGAATATTAACCAAATTGAAAATAATACACTGGCTATCATTCTTCCAGTTTGGGGTGATGATTATATTGATTATGCTGAAGAAATGTTATTTTTTTCGCTTATCAAAGATAATAATCTTCCATTATTTTTGAGCAAATGTAACTTTGAAAGTGCAGAAATTTTAATTTGTACAAGAGAACAAGATATAAAAAAATTTTTGGGGAAAAATTTTAAAAAATTAAGAACTTTAATTAACGTAAGATTTATAATTTCAGATAGTTGTATTGTTGAGAGGAAATATAGTTCATACTCTAATTTAATTAAAAAAGGAATGGAAGAAAGCTATGATAAAAGATTTCTTATTTTCTGTTGTCCTGATGAATTCTACATAGATGGATCTTTTGGCAATCTATCTTCTCATATTGGTAGTGTTAAGATTTTTTTCTGTTCTTATCTTAGATGCAATGATACAAAAACTCTAAGAGATTTTCTTAAGAAAAATAAATCTAATATAGAAATTATAAATGAAGCTATATTAAATTTACATGAGAATGAAAAAAAACTTAATATTGAGAGTAAAGATTTTAATAATAGATCTCCTTCAAAATTCTTTTCCTATTCAAATGGAGGATTGGTTTCAAGAAACTTTCATTTACCCCCAATTTTCATAGACAAAGAAAAAGATTTAAGTAAAAAAGATCTAAGTCAATTTGATGGCACTATAGATGATGCTGGATTTTTAGATAAAATCACGGATGGAAGTAGCAAAGACATTTATATTGAACAAATATTTTCCAATTTTGGACAGATTAATATTGAAAAAAAAGATAATATTAAAAAAACCCAACTAAAAAAATTTTCTATATTAAGTTTTTTTAATTTCACCACAAGAAGAGTTGGTAAGGTTCATTGGCAATTATTCAAAAAAGTAGTTTATTACAATTTTCAAAACAATAAAATATTGGATAATAAAAAGTTTAATTTTGTTTCACAAATTATAATAAGACTAGAGAAAATTAGTTATTTTATCTACAATTTAAGAAAAAAGTTTACTCATTAATTCCCATGAAAAAATATATTAATTATACTGATAAAAAATTTTTATTAAATAGTTTAATAATTTTTTTTTATTTAGTTTTAAGTAGAAATTTTTTAACAAATATTTAAGATAACTAATTATGAATTTTCTAGTCAAGCAATACATTAGAGATAATAAAAATAAAATAAAGCACAATTATTTATCTAAGCAATTTTATGATTATAAAAAAATTTTTAAAAAAATTGAAAAAGTAATAAAGTTTGGAGATTATACTTTAGGAAACGAAGTAAAAATTTTTGAGAATGGATTTAAAAAATTACAAAAATCAAAATATGCTATTGCAGTTGGTAGTGGAACAGATGCAATAATGCTATCCTTAAAAGCCCTTGGGATTAAAGAAGGTGACGAAGTAATTACAACCCCTTTTACGTTTTATGCAACAATTAATGCAATAGTTACTTCGGGAGCAAAACCAATTTATGTAGATATTGCAGATGATTTTAATATAGACCCAAATTTAATTGAAAAAAAAATTACCAAAAAAACTAAGGCTATAGTTCCTGTTCATTGGACTGGAAGGATTTGCGATATGAAGAAAATAAAAAATATTTCAAAAAAATATAATTTAAAAATTGTAGAGGATGCATGTCATTCAATAAATGCACATAGATATGGAGTGTATGCTGGTAATTTTGGTGATTACGGATGTTTTAGTATGCATCCTCTTAAAAATTTGAATATATGGGGTGACGGAGGCGTAGTTGTCACCAATAATAAAAAACTCGCAGATAAAATGTATTTGTTAAGAAATCATGGATTAATTAACAGGGACACAAACAAAATTTATGGATACAACTCTAGACTTGATACTATTCAAGCTGTGGTCGCTAATCATTTGTTAAAAAAAATAAATATCATTACTAATTCTAGAATTAAAAATGCAAAGTATTTAGATAAAAATCTGAAAGAGTTAAAAAATATTAGCGTGTTGAGAAGGGATCAAAGTATAAAAGAAGTTTTTCACATATATTCTATTAAAGCAAAAAAAAGAGATAAATTAGTAAATTTTCTCAGACGTAAGGGTATAGATGCGAAAATTCATTACCCAAAACCAATGCACTTGCAGCCGGCATCTAAAACAATTAGCCTCAAATCAGAAAAATTTCCTAAGGCTGAAAAAGCATGCAGAGAAACATTTTCTTTGCCTGTTCATGAATTTATAAAAAAAAGTGATTTAGACTATATGATAAATAATATAAAGAATTTTTATAATGAAAATTAAGTTTGTAAATTTAAAGAGAGAATTCAATTTATTGGAGAATAGATTGGTTAGAGACTTTTTAGAAGTTGGGAAAACCGGTCAATATGTTAATGGAAAAAATCTTTATAAATTTGAAAAAAAAATAGCAAATTTTTTAGGTGTTAAATATTGCATAGGTGTGAGTAGCTGGACAGATGGAGCTATATTAGTTTTTAAAGCTCTATCTTTAAAAAGTTCAGATGAAGTAATTACTCCATCAAACAGCTTTATAGCAAGTTGTGGTGCTATTGTTGCTGCAGGTGCGAAACCTGTATTGGCAGATGTAGATCATACATACAATTTATCATATGAAAATACTTTAAAATTAATTACAAAAAAAACTAAAGTACTTATGCCCGTTCATCTTTATGGTACTCCATGTAAAGATATTTTTAAATTTAAAAGTATTTGCAAAAAAAAAAATATAATTTTGATTGAAGACGCAGCACAAAGTATAGGCGCAAGTATAAATAATATTATGACAGGTGCAATTGGAGATATTGGTATTTTTAGCTTACATCCTCTAAAGAATCTTGGTGTTTATGGTGATGGAGGAATTATTAGCACTAATAACAAAAGAATTTATGAAAAAATTTTACTTCTTAAAAATCATGGACTTAAAAATAGAGATCATGCTGTTTGTTGGGGTTATAATGCTAGATTAAGTGATTTAAATGCTAAATTTGCTTCAACTAAGCTAAATTTTTTAAAAGATTGGAATAAAAAACATAGAAATATTGCAAAATTTTACAATAAAAATTTGGATGATAGCATTATAAAACCAAAAGTTGATAAAAATATTGAATCTGTGTTTCATAATTATATTATTAGGGTGAAAAATAGAAATATATTAAAAAAATATTTACTAAATTTAGGTATTGAGACATCAATTCATTATCCAATCCCAATACATTTGCAAAAACCTTTTAAAAATATAAAAAAAATTAAACTTAAAAATACTGAAAATTACTCTAAAGAAATTTTAAGTTTACCTATTTATCACTCCTTAAAAAAAAAAGAAATTGAGTATATAGTAAAAAAAATAAATTTTTTCATAAGTAAAAATAAATGATCAGATATTCAAATCTTTACTCCGAAAACAAAATTATTTTGCAAAGAATATTAAAAGGGGTTACTAAAAATATTAAAAACTCCACATATATTCTAAAAGATGATGTTTCTATTTTTGAAAAAAATATATGCAAATATTTAAATGTAAAATACTGTGTAGGACTAAATTCAGGTACAGACGCTTTACTATTGGCTTTAAGCCAATTAAATTTAAAAAAGGGTGATGAGGTAATCACTACACCATTAACCTATGTTGCTACTATTTCTGCAATTTTGCATGTAGGCGCAAAACCAATATTTGTGGATATTGCTGATGATTTTAATATAGATGTTTTACAAATAGAAAAAAAAATCACAAAAAAAACAAAATGTATTTTACCAGTTCATCTTTTTGGAAGATGTTGCGATATGCAAAAAATTAATAATATAGCAAAAAAATATAATTTATCCGTAATTGAGGATTCTGCTCAATCATTTGGGTCGAAAATAAATAACAGATTTTCAGGCACTTTTGGAAACATAGGTTGTTTTAGTTTGCATCCCATGAAAACACTAAACGTTTTAGGGGATGGCGGCTTCATAGTAACTAATAATAGAAAATATGCATCTAAAATCAAAACTCTAAGAGACCATGGAAGGTTAAAAAAAAAAAATAAAAGTTTATATCTGCATTATGGTTTTAATAGCAGATTAGATAATATCCAGGCGGCAATAGCAAACATTAAATTAAAGAGCATAAATAAATTAATTAATAATAGAATTCGAAACGCAAATTTGTATAAAAAATTTTTATGCAAAGATAGAAAAATTAGAATTCCATTTTTTAAACATAAACTTAATTTTTATGATACCTTTAATTCATTTGTAATACTTTCAAGAAAAAAAAAAGAAATAATCTATAAATTAAAGAGTAATGGTGTAGAAGTGTTAGAAGATTTAACTCAATGCATTACATTAGAAAAAAATTTATTTTCAAACAAAAAGGTACAAATGAAAAGAGCAGAATATTTTTTTAAAAATTGTATTTATTTGCCTATAAATCCTTTTTTAAAAGAAAAGGAAATTAAATTTATATGCAATCATATAGTGACCGCTATTAGTGAATAAAATTCTTTTATCTGGAAGCAAAGGTTTCCTAGGATCTAAATTTAATTACTCTAAATACACTGGTTCCAAATTCTTTTTCGCTAAAAATTATATAGAACTGGAAAAATTATGTAAAAAAAAAAAATATGATCTCTTAATTCATTTCGGTTCTTCAAATAGAGGCACCTCTAGTACTGAAGAAGTAATTTTGAAAAATATAATTAATTTTGAAAATATTATTAAATTAAAACCATTTAAAAAATTATTATTTATAAGCACAGATGGAGTTACTAAATTAATTAACAAAAATAAAAATTTAAATATTAATCCTTATGTCATTTCTAAATTGTTGATTGAGCAAATGATTAAGGAAAATTATAAAAAATATAAATTCGAATTTGTAATATTGAGACTCAACACAGTGATCTCTTTTGGATCTAAAAAGAAAAATCTATTTTATAATTTAGAAAAAAATAATAAATTTAATTTATTCATTCCAAATGAAATAGATTATAATTTAATGACACAAGAGCAGGTAAATTATATTATTTTTGATATTGTAAATAATTGGAAAAATTATAAGAATAAAGTTTCTAAAGTTATGTCAAATGAAACTTTAGGTAATGATAAATTATTAAAAATATTAAAAAAATTAAAAATAAAGTATAAGATTACTAAAACAAAAAGTAAAAATGATATAGAAAAAATCATTAAACTTAAGAATAAAAATATAATGGAAAATTCAATTTATGAGATTAAAAAAAAGAAGAAGAAAAACTAGAGAACAACAATATAATAGATTTATAAAATCAAAACCTTATTTTAATCACAATAAATTAGGTCTTAGTGTAGATTTTGCATACGAAAATGATCCGATTAGATTAACATTTTCAACATCAAGATATAAATTTGTTTCAAAGATGTTTAGAGGATTTAATAATGTTTTAGAAATTGGCTGTGGCGATGGTTTTTTCTCTAGAATTGTAAAACAAAATGTAAAAAATTTAGTAGCAACAGATTTTGATGATATGTTTATTGAAAATGCTAAAGAAAATTATATATCAACTAAAAAAAAATGGAGAATACAGTTTAAAGTTTTAGATATTCTTAAAGATAAATTCAATTCAAAGTTTGATGGAATATATGCGTTAGATGTATTTGAGCACATAAAAAAAAATAAAGAAAGACTTTTTTTAAAAAATGTAAGTACATCTTTAAAAAAAAATGGAGTATTAATTCTTGGCATACCATCATTAGAGAGTCAAAAATATGCATCTAAAATTAGTAAAGAAGGACATGTTAATTGTAAATCTGCTGATGAATTTTCAAAAATATTAGGAAAATATTTTAATAATGTTTTTATGTTCTCAATGAATGATGAGGTTATTCATACAGGCTTTGGAAAAATGGCTCATTATTTGATTGCAATCTGTTGTTATAAAAAATGAAAAAAGTATTAATTACTGGACACTTCAATGTTGTACACGCTGGCCATATAAGATTATTTAAATATGCGAAAAATTTTGCAAATAATTTAATTATAGCTGTTGAAAATGACAAATTAGCAAAAAATAAAGCAATTATAGACGAAAAATTAAGATTGGATGGAGTTAAGAATATTGGAATTGTAAATAAAGCTTTTTTATATGGTTCAAATATTGAGCAGCTTATAAAAAAAATAAAACCAGATTTTGTCTTAAAAGGAAAAGAGCATGAAAATAAATATAATCCCGAGGAAAAAATACTAAGGAAGTATGGTGGAAAAATAATTTTTAGCTCAGGAGATGTAGTTTTTTCGTCAAAAGATTTTATTAATTTGCCAAAGCAAAACGAAAAAAAGAAATTTAATTTACCAAAAAATTTTTTAAATAGACATAGTTTAAAAGAAAATAAATTATTTTCTTTGATACAAGAATTTAATAAAAAAAGAATATGTGTAATTGGCGATGTTATAGTAGATCAGTATGTTGAAACTAAAGCTTTAGGAATGTCTAGTGAAGATCCTACAATAGTAGTTACACCAACAGATAAAGTAAATTATATAGGAGGAAGTGCAATTGTTGCCGCTCATTCAAGTTCATTAGGAGCAAAGACACATCTAATTTCTGTCACTGGCAAGGATGATGCAAAAAAATTTTTAATTAAAAATTTAAAAAAAATTGGTGTATCCTACAGTTTATTTGAAGACGAGAGTCGACCAACAACTCTTAAAAAAAGATATAGAGCAAATAACAAAACTTTACTTAGGGTCTCAAAACTAATTCAAAATTCTATTTCAAAAAAAATAGAAAATGAAATTTTAAAAAAAATTCAAAAACTTGCTAATAATTTAGATGTAATCATATTTTCAGATTTTAATTATGGTTGCATTTCTGATGATTTAATTTTGAAAGTTTCTAAGATTGCCAAAAAAAATGGTGTACTCTTATTTGCGGATAGTCAATCATCTTCTCAAACTGGAAATATTTCTAGATTTAAAAATATGGATTTAATATTTGCAACAGAAAGAGAGGCAAGACTTGCTCTTTCCAATAAAGATGATGGACTTGTGGTATTAGCTGAAAAGTTAAAATTTAAGAGCAAATGCAAAAATCTTTTTATAAAATTAGCAGAAGATGGCCTATTAATTCACGCTTATAGAAAAAATAAAAGAGATTGGTTAACTGATAAGATTAATTCACTAAATCATAATCCTAAAGATGTAAATGGTGCAGGAGATGCAATGATGGTAGTTTCTGTGTTAGCTTATGTATCAGGTGCCAATATTTGGGAAACTGCCTTGCTAGGATCCTTAGGTTCAGCTATTCAAATAAATAAAATTGGAAATACACCACTTTCTATCAAAGAATTAAGTAAAGAGGTAGTTTAGTCTGAATGCAATTCTTTTAAGCGCGGGATATGGAAAAAGATTAAGGTCTTTAAATTCGATTGAACCCAAATGTTTGATTAAAATTAATGGTAAACCGTTATTAAGTATTTGGATTGAAAAATTAAAAAAACTTGGTGTAAAAAAAATCTTAATTAACACTCATTATAAAAGTAAAAAAGTTAAACAACATATAATGAGTTCAAAATACAAAAATATGATAACCTTATCTTATGAAAAGCGTTTATTAGGAACAGCTGGAACTCTAATAAAAAATTTAAAATTTTTTGACAATAAAGATGGTTATTTAATTCATGCTGATAATTATACCCAAGATAATTTAAGAAATTTTAAAAGAGATCATTTAAAAAAACCAAAAAGTTGTATGTTTACAATGTTAACCCATAAAACAAATGTTCCGCATATGTGTGGAATAATTGAGAAAAATAAACAAAAAATTTTGATTGGTTTTTATGAAAAACAAAAAGTTAAAAAGGGTGATGCAAACAGTGCTGTTTATTTACTTTCTAAAAAATTTATTAATGAAATTAAAGAAAAAAAATATAATGATTTTTCAGAAGAGATTATACCTAAATATTTAAATAAAATTTTCATAAGCCATACAAGATATTTTTTTTCTGATATTGGAAATATAAAAAGTTATAATATTGCAAAACAAAGAGTAATCCTTGATACGTAATATAATTAAATTTATATGGAGTTTTATTCCAGGCACGTTTAAAGCAGACTCCTTAAAGAATACGATTTATAAATTATTGATCGCATATGAGGAAAAAATAAAAGTAAAGTATCATAAAACAAAAATTATTAATGTGGTTTACGATTGTGCAGTTTCTCCACCAACATATGGTGATTTTATATACATTTTAATGGTTTCAAGGTATTTTAAAAAAAAAAAATATAAAACAAACTTAATAATAATTAATGGAGAGTATAGAAAGCAAACTTGGCAAAGAGTTAAAAAAAAACTTTATTCTCATAAAGTTTTAGAATTAAAAAAATTAGCAATTGATTTTAAATCTCAAGATAACATTCAAGTAAAAAATTGGAAAACATTTATTTTCGATTATGAAAATAAGAAAAATGTTGAGGAATTTTTTTTTAAAGAAAGAGTATTTAATAGAAAAAGAATTTATTCACACTCATTTAATTTTCTTAATTTGCAATTAAAAAGTGAAAAAAATAGTTTCCAAAAAAAATTTTTATTAGGCAAGCAAAGATTTGATAGTTTCTTAAAACATAAATTACCAAAGCAGTATATAGCCATACATTTTAGATATTCAAAAAAGGGAAGAATAAATGAATTTTCAAAACGTATTTCTACATCAAGAAATATCTCATATCATTTATTTAAATTATCAATCGAAAAATTATCAAAAAAATATCCAAATTTAAAATTGATAATTATTTCAGAAAGAAGTGCAATAAAAGAATTTAAAAAATTCAATATTAAAAAAAATAATTTATTTTTTGCAGATAGTTTTTCAAAGAATATCTTAGGTGATGCTGCTATTGTTTTAAATTCAAAACTTTACTTTCAAGTAAAAGGGGGTGGAATTTATACATTTTCACTTTTTTCAAATGTAAATTCTATCTATATCCATAATACTCCAACTAACGAATTAACATTTAATAAATCAAGATATTCTTCTTGGCAAAATACTAATCATAGATATATTGTTGCAAATTCTGATAAAGAAATTGAAATAATTTTAAAAAATTTATAATCGATGAAAAACATTTTAGTAACAGGATGTGCAGGTTTTATTGGTTTTAATTTATGTGAGAAACTTTTAAAAAAAAAAATTAAAATTATTGGTGTTGATAATTTAAATAATTTTTATGAGAAAAGTTTAAAAAAAAAGAGAATAAAATTACTTAATCAAAATAAGAATTTTACTTTTATTAAGACGGATATAAGTTCAAATAAATGTTTAAAAATTTTACGTAAAAAAAAATTTAATTATATTTTTCATTTAGCTGCTCAAGCAGGAGTTCGGCAGTCATTAACAAATCCACGAATATATTTAGAATCAAATATAATTGGTTTTTTTAACATCTTGGAGTTGTCTAAATTAAAGAAAATTAAACATTTAATTTACGCTAGTTCAAGTAGTGTTTATGGAAACCAGAATAAAAAAAAATTCTCTGAAAACTTAAATACCGACAAACCACTTCAATTTTACGCTGCTACAAAAAAATCTAACGAAGTAATGGGATATAGTTATGCAATAAATTATAATATACCAATGACATGCTGTAGGTTTTTTACAGTTTACGGACCCCATGGAAGACCTGACATGGCTACATTTAAATTTACCAACGCAATTTTGAACAAAAAAAATATATTCATTTATAACAAAGGAAATCATAAACGAGATTTTACATATGTTGAAGATGTTGTGGAATGTTTGTTTAAAATTCTTAATAAACCTCCAAAAAAAAGTTATCATCAAATTATTAATCTGGGTAAAGGAAGGGGTACAGATATAGTTACTTTTTTGAAAATCATTGAGATGACACTTAAGAAAACTACTAAAGTAAAGTTTCTAAGTAAGCAACAAGGAGATATGATTGAAACTTTATCATCAATCAAAAAACTAAAAAATACTATTGGCTTTACTCCCAAAACTTCACCAAAAAAAGGTATAAAACTTTTTATAGATTGGTATAAAAGTTTTTATGAAAATGAAAAATAAAATAAGTTTAATAGCTGAAATTGGATGGAATCATTTAGGTAATATTTCATTAGCAAAAAAAATGATTAAAATCGCTGCAAAAAGTGGCGCCGATTATTGTAAATTTCAAACTTGGTCTGAAAAAAATTTGAAATCTGGTGCTTGGGATAATGATGGAAGGAGATCTATTTATAAAAGAGCTCAATTATCTCATAAAATGCACTATGATTTGAAAAATGAGTGTAAGAAAAATAATGTAAAGTTTTTGACATCAATATTTTCACCCAAAGATATTGAATTTTTATCAAAATTAAATCCAGCTGCTATAAAAATACCTAGTCATGAAGTATATAATTTAAAACTTATAAAACAATGTGTAAAAAAATTTAAACTAGTTCTTGTATCAGCTGGAGCTGCTAAATGGAGTGAAGTAAAAAAAATTATTGATTTAAAATCAAAAAAAATTATTTTGATGCATTGCGTATCTTCATACCCTTTAGAAGCTAAAAAAGTAAATTTTTCCAAATTAGATAAAATCAAAAATTATACAAAAAATATTGGTTATAGTGGTCATTACGATAATATTGAAGACGCTGTAATAGCAATTTCAAAAGGTGCAAATTTTATTGAAAAGCATTTTACTACAGATAATAAATTAAATGGTCGAGATAATAAATATGCATTAAATCCGAGTAAATTTAAATCTCTTTCTGAATTTAGAAATATTTATTTAAAAATGATTACACCGAGAGGTTTTGATGTTCAAAAATGTGAACTAGACATTTATAAAAATTATAGGGGAAGATGGTCAAAATGAGGTCTAAACAAGAATCTGATATCTCAGTTATAATAAGAACTAGAAATGAAGAAAGATGGATTGGTCATTGTATACAATCCATTCTAGATTTTATTAATAAACCAGAAATAATAATTATCGACAATAATTCGAAAGATTCAACAATAGAAATTATAAATCATTTTATTCAAGATCCATATTTGAATGGTGGAAATAAAAATTATACTGATATAAAGATAAACAAGATAGAAAATTATACTCCTGGTAAATCCTTAAATTTAGGAGTTAAAAAAGCTAAAAAAAAATTTATTTTAATAATATCAGCACATTGTTCATTAAGAAAATTTGACGAAAAAAAATTAAAAAAAATTATAAAATCTAATCTTGGAATTTTTGGAAATCAAATCCCTATTTGGTATGGAAAAAAAATTAATAAGAGGTATTTATGGAGTAATTTTAAAAATAAGTCTGAAAAAAATATGTTTTCGAATCAAGAAAATAGATATTTTTTCCACAATGCTTTATCTTTTTTTAAAAGAGATACGCTTTTAAAAAATCCATTTAATGAAATACTTGCTGGAAAAGAAGATAGATACTGGGCAAATAATATAGTTAGGAAAAAGATGTCTTTCTATTATTCAACAGATTTTGAGGTTGAGCATTATTACACAGATAATGGAAATACATGGAAAGGACTTGGATAGAATAATTTAGGTAAACTTAAAGATTTTCTTTTTGTTTTTCAAATTTTTTATAGGAAAGTTAACATAAGAATTTTTTTTAGATGATATATTTGCTCCTATAGGTATTTCTATACTTTTAATTCCATCATCTATTCCACATTTAATCATAAAATTAGTTTTAGCATCAATAAGGTTTTTTATGCTTAATTTTGAGGACTTAATCATATTTATCATTCCATGGCCTTTAAAAGGTATTTGTATTAAGTTAGGTCTTTTTGTAAGTGGTAATTTCTTATCTTTTTTAGTTCTTGCAAAACATCTCCAATATTTATTCTTTTCATCAATTAAAATATAACCATACTCACATAGAATTTTAATTATAGCGGGAGTTCCATAGTCTTCCGACATATCAAATAATATTCTAGACTTATTTTTCATTAAAAGTATCCCATATCCACCAGGGTCAATAAATTTTTTACCTCGGGGATGTGGCGTTTTTTTATCATCGATTTTAGCAAATATTTTTTTAGGCTCTGAATTTGTCAAATATCTAGCTAGGTCGAATAAATGTCCACCGTTTGAAGTCAGTTGACCACCACCCATATCAAAATATATTTGGACTATTTTACCAAATCTATTTTCGTTTATTAGTTGCTTAATTTTTTTATAAGAGTCAGACCATCTTCTTATGTGGTTGACGGCAAAAAGAGTTTTATTTTTGAATATAAGTTTTTTTAATTTTTCTCCTTGTAAAATTGAAGTTGTGAGTGGTTTTTCACACAATATTCTTTTTATTTTATTTTTAATTGCAAAAGATGCAATATCGTAATGACTATCGGCATTTGTAGCTATAATAAGAATATCAATTTGCTCATTTTTAATTAATGTTTTCCAATTATTATAAGTCTTCAAATTATACTGATTAGTGGTATTTTTATTTAGATCGCAAATAATAATTTTAAATTTATTTAAAGATTTGGCTGCCTCGAGGTGCCTTCTTCCCATTGGACCAAGTCCTATTATTGCCAATACTTTTTTCATTTCTCAAAAAGATTAATTAATTTCATTGCTTTATAAGCATCCTTAAGCGTGCCAGCATTTACATTTAGTACTTTTTTTCTAAAACACGCCTCTAAAAAATATTTGTTTTGCAAAAAAAGCCCAGGTTTATACTTTTCATCAATTTTTGAATTTTTTATTTCAATTACTTTATTTTTTGGAAAAATAATTTTTGTTTTTTCTATTGGCGAAATAAGTACTTGACCATTTGTATAGTAAAGTTTAATCGACCAACCTCCTGGAGATTTCCAATTTGAAATATATTGAGCAACAAGGTTTTTTTCAAATTTTATAATTGCATTAAAACTATTATTACAAAGTTTTTCTTTTATTCTTCTTGTTATTTTATAAATCTTTTTAATTTTACTATTTGCAAAAAATAACATTAAATCAATCATATGGATACCATTTGAATAAAACCATTTTTTTAAAACTGGTTTGATAAATTTTTTTTTATTTTTGATAACATCAAATGACTCTGGCGCCTCAACACTTATAGAATAAAGAGAACCAAGCTGCTTTTGATATTTTTTTATTACTTGTAAATTAGAATAAAATCTTCTTTGAAAACCTACAACAGAAATTAATTCATTTTTTTTTGTTAATCTTTCAAGCTCCAGAACCTTTTTAATGTCAAGTGCGGGTGGTTTTTCTATTAAACAGTTTATTTTATTTTTTAAAAGTTTTTTTGCTATCGGATAAACATTTTGTACGCTTGGTTGAATGAAAGCAGCATCAATATTACTATTAGATAACATCTCATCTATATTTTCATAATCATTTTTAATTTTATATTTATTTTTTAGTTTTTTTCTGTTTTTCGATCCATTTGGTGTAGTTAAAATAGCAACTAACTCAATATTTTTCATATCTTTAAGAGTTTCTAAATGGAATTTACCCATTCTTCCTGCGCCAATAATTGCAATTTTAATTTTTTTCATTAATACGATTTATATAATTTTTAAATTTGTTAATATCAAAAAAAAACATATTGTACATATACAATAACCATATATTTACAATGTTTTAATTATCAAAATGTCTTTTAAAAATTTTTATCAGTTTAGTAATAGAAACTTAATAAGAAATATTTTGTATCCAGTAATAAGAGGAAACCAGTTTAAAAGTTTTTTAATTTTAATCTTAAGATTTTTAACACTAGGATTATTTTTTTCTTTTAGGGAGTCGCAAGAAAGCTTAAAATATTCGATAAAAGGTAAACGTAAATTTATCCTAGATTTAAGAGATGCGAAGTTAAATTTACATTTATTAGGAATTTTATTACAATTTTTTTCTGATATTAAAGAAAAGTTTAAAAATTTTGAGGTTTGGATTAATGAAAACTCTTTTTCACAAAATCCTAATAGGCCATACTCCAACGAATTTAATGATATTCTTAGAACTGTATCGAAGATATTAAAATTTAGAATAATTTCAAATCAGTTTAAAAATATAGAAAATTTTGATAATTCTTACTTAAAAATTTCTTATACAAATGGCTATAAGTTTCAAGGCTTAGATTTTAATCATCCAGATAGTTTAAAAAATTTATTCATAAAGAAATTAAAATTTAAAAGTAAGCCTATAAATTTTAGTAAGTTAAATTTCCCAAAAAATTCTGGTAAATTTACTTTAAGTAAAATTTTAAAAAACAATTTTACATTAGTTATGTTTTCTACTTTTGATGAAAATTTAAAATTTGAAAAGTTTGAAAGAAGATTGGGTGTAATTTCAAAAAAAAATTTTTTATTTATGAAATCTATATTTGAATCAATTCAAAAAAAAATTAAAAAAGAAAATATTAAAAATTTTAAAATTGTATTTGTAAACAAAAAAGCACTGAATTGGAATATCGATGAAAACATAATTGATTTAAGAAATTTTGAAAATTACAATTTATCCTTTTCAGAACTTTTAATTATATTAAATTTAAATTGTAATTGGACTTTTGGATCAGAGGGTACTCTTTCTTATTATTTATTGCTTTGTAAGAAATTAAAACATGTTATTTTTATAGACAATAGTCATTGGAAACATACTTCGTGTAATGGATCAGCGGCACCTTTTTTTTGCAAAGAACTTAATTATATTAATTATAAAAATAGTCCCAATCAATATATACCAATTTCAAAAAAACAGGTAATCAACAATATATTTCAGGATTATAAAAAATTTAATAAAAAAAAAAATGGTTAAAATTATTTGTCATAGAGGATTGTGGTTAAAAAAAATTGAGCAAAATACAAAAATATCCTTCGAAAGAGCAATTGATAATAAATTTGGTATTGAGATGGATCTTAGAGATCATAATGGAAACATAATTATTTCACACGATCCAGTTAATACAAAAAAAGTTTATTACTTTTATAAATTTCTGAAAGATTTTTCAAAAAAAATTAGTAAAAACCGTACTATTTTGGCTTTAAATATCAAGTCTGACGGCATATCAGAAATATTAAAAAAAACTTTAAAAAAATACTCAATTAAAAATTATTTCGTTTTTGATATGTCAGTACCAGAACTAATTCAATATAAAAAAAAAAGAATTAAATTTTTTGAAAGATTTAGTAATTATGAAAAAAATTTAGTTTTTAATAACTCTTCAGATGGTATTTGGGTTGATAATTTTTTTGGGGAGTGCAATTTTCCAAAATTAAAAATTAAAAAAAATATGTGCTTTGTTTCACCTGAATGTCATTTAAAAAAACATAAAAAAGGTCTATTCTGGAATAAGTTAAAAAAATTTAGAACTAATACTAATATTTTTCTTTGTACAGATTCTCCTTTTTTAGCTAAAAGATATTTTAATGATTAAAAATATTATTTTTGATTTAGATGGTGTTTTAGTTGATACACGTGATATTCATTTTTATGCTTTAAATAAATCAATTAAAAAAGCAGGTTTAAATGCTATTAATTTTAAAGACCACGTTAAAAAATTTGATGGACTTCCAACAAAAGAAAAATTAAAAATTTTAAATGAATCTAACCAAGTACCCTTAAAAAAAAATAAAATAATTACAAAATATAAAAAAATTTATACAGATCAAATATTAAAAAAAAAAATTAAATATAATAAAAAAATTTATAATTTATTTTCTAATTTAAATAACAATTATAATATTGGTATTGCTACAAATGCGATAAAATCTACACTTAATGTTTGTATTTCAAATTTAAAGATTAAAAAATTTATTAAAAATTCCATATCAAACGAGGAAGTAAAAAATCCTAAACCCCATCCAGAAATGTATATGAAAATTATGTTAAATATGAATGCAAAGCCAAGTGAAACTCTAATACTTGAGGATTCATATTATGGTAGAACTGCTGTTAAAGAGTGTGGCGCAAATTTAATGCCTATAGATAAATTAAAAGATGTTAATATCAAAAATATTAAATCTTTTTTAAAAGAAATGAATAACAAGGGCTCATTTAAAATTCAAAAAAATCATACCTGGGATGATAAAAACCTAAATATAGTTATACCAATGGCAGGGGCAGGAAAAAGATTTAGGGAGGCAGGATATTCTTTCCCCAAACCTTTAATTGAAATATTTGGTAAACCCATGATTCAATGGGTAACGGAGTGTATAAATATTAATGCAAATTATATATTTTTAGTTCAAAAAGAACATCAGGAAAAATATAATTTATCTAGTCTTTTAAATATTTTGAAACCAAATTGTAAAATAGTAGAAATAGATCATTTAACAAATGGTGCGGCTTCAACAGTTTTATTAGCTAAAAAATTTATAAATAATGATCATCCACTTATAATATGTAATTCAGATCAATATTTTCAATGGAACAGTTCAAGCACGATGTACAGATTCAAAAAAACAAATATAGATGGTGGTATTCTTTGTTTTAATGCTTTGCATCCAAAATGGTCATATGCGAAATGTGATGATAGAGGCATGGTTATTGAAGTTGCTGAAAAAAAGGTAATTTCAAATAATGCTACAGTTGGTTTTTATTATTGGAAACACGGAAAAGATTATGTTTTTTATGCAAACCAAATGATTAAAAAAAATGTAAGAGTAAATAATGAATTTTATGTTTGTCCAGTGTTTAATGAAGCTATTCAAGACGGAAAAAAGATTATTACAAACAATGTACCTAAAATGTATGGATTGGGAACACCAGAAGATCTAAATTTTTTTATTCAAGATTTCAAAAAAAAAAATAAATAATATTTATAATGCAAAAAGATTTCATTAAAATTCATCATGTTAAGCTATATAATCTTTTAGTTAAAATTTTCATTAAATATGGATCAAGCTTAAAAATTGCTAAAAAGGTATCTCATTATCTTACGCAGGCCGATCTTAGTGGACAAAACTCCCACGGAGCTGCAAGAACTCCACTTTATCTAGAAAAAATAAATGATAAGAAACTATTTCCAAACTCAAAATTGAAAATTTTTAATGACAATAGAAACATTGTTCAAATCGATGGGAATTGGGGATTTGGTCAGGTTGTAGCTGATGAGGCAATAAAAATTGCAATTAAAAAAGCTGCTAAATATAATATTTCGTGTGTCACAATAAAAAATTCAAATCATTTAGGCAGATTATCTGATTTTACAAATCAAGCTGCAAAAAAAGGTTATGTCTGCATAGGTTTTTTAAATTTACATGGGACAAGCTTTATAGTTGCTCCTTTTGGGGGTAAAGATAGAAAGCTTCCATCTAATCCAATTTCTATTTCAACCCCAGGCCCAGATAAAAACAAAATTTTTGAACTAGATATGTCTTCTTGTACTGTTGCAGAAGGAAAATTGAAAATAAGCTATTTAATTAATAAGAAAACAACTAAAGGATACATACAAGATTATGAAGGACAACTAACCACAGATACAAAAAAGTTCTATCATGAACCCAAAGGATCAATTCTACCGCTAGGTGGAGTATCTGGATTTAAAGGATTTGGTTTAGCATTTGCCATAGATATAATTAGTGGTGCATTATCACAAGCAGGATGCTCAGGAAAAGAAAATTCTCAACACGGAAATGCAACAACTTTTATTTGTTTAAAAACATCTGCATTTTCAAAATTAAGTGACTTTAGGGAAAATGTAAAAATACTTACAAATCATGTTAAAAATTCAAGAAAAAAAACGGGGTTTAAGGAAATTTTGATTCCAGGAGACAAAGAAAATATTGAAAGAAAGAAAAATATTAAAAATGGTGTCAAAATTGATGCAGCAACCTATAGTAAGTTATTAAATGTATTAAAAAATTAGTTATCTATTTAATGGCAAATCTTAATATAAATGAAATTAAGAAATATGATCAAGTATTTATAGTTTCAAAAATTGACGATCAAGGATCACTATTTGATTTAATTGAAGGTAAGAGAACTTTAGTTTTATTATTAGATAATAATTTAAAAAATAAATTTTCAGATTTAAAAAACTTTAAAAATTTGAAAATATCATCATTTTCATGGTCTTTTTTTGATGATAATTTTTATGATAGATGGGTTCCAGATAAAAAATCGTTAAATTTTTTAGAGAAAAATAAACATAAAATTTTTGAAAAAAATAAATTTTCATTAAAATTCTTGAACTTATTTTTTAAGCACGAAAATATAAAAAACTGTATTTTAAAAAATGTTGCAAATAATGTAAAAGTTTATTTTGAACATCTAAAAATTTCTGAAATTTTAAAAAAAAATAATATTTTATATTTCAATTTTATAGATGATGATTTAAATGAATATTTTGAAAATTATCATGAATTAGATTTTGATAAAAGTATATTTGATAATAATTGTAATTTAAAAAAAAATATATTTTTTCAATATACAGAGTCTTTTAAATCTTCTTCAAAATTTATAATTTATTTTTTTTATTCAATTTTTACAATTAGAAAGTTAAAAATATTTAAAAAATATATTAGATTAGGTGTTAGGATTTATGATAATGGATTTGGTTTTAATGAAAATCAACCAAATATGAATCTCTTTAATAAATTAGGTTATGCAAATAAAGATTTATTATATGTTTTTGAAACAATTCCAAATATCAATCATTTAAATGATATAAAAAAAAAAGAATTTAACTTTATTATATCCAACAAGAGACAACCACTAAGATATTGTTCTTTATTATTTTTGTTTTATTTTCTTACAATTTATTTACCAGCATCAATTATATTATCTATAATATCATTTGGTCATAATAAATTTACTAAAAATGAAATTTTTAATTGTTGGGCAAATTTTTTAATTTGGAAAAATATGTTACAAATTTATAATTTTAAAAATTATGTTTCATATCATGATTTTGGGACCTCTCATATTTATAGAAATATTTTATTAAATAGAAATGGAACTAAAACATTAAATTTGAAACACACACACTCGGAAAACTTATTTAGTAAAAAATTTGCTAAGTATTATTGTAATATTGATATGCTTTATCAGAACTATAATTTTGAATTTCATTGGAGTAAAGCCAGTTTAGAAATGTCAAAAAATAACAAGTCATTTTCTAACAATTTTGTTATATCGGGACCTTTTTGGTTTGATGAAAAAATGGCTAACCCAAATTTATTAATTTTACCTAACAAAAAGAAAATTATTTCTTTTTTTTTATCAAGTTATGAGGGCAAAAAAAGTATGATACCAATTAGTTCTCAATTAAAAATTCTAAATCTAATAAAAGAAATAGTAAAATCAAACAGGGATTATAACTTTATTATTAAGCCTAAATATTCTCTTGATTATTTAAAAAATAATTTTGATACAAAAAAAATAATTCCTTTTTTAGAAAGAAATTTATCCAATCTGATAATCACAGATAATAATTCTAATAGTCTTGACATAATTCGGGAATCCGAAATAGTTATCTCCACTGCTTTTTCAAGCCCAACATTTGAGGCAATGAGTCTTGGAATCAAATCATATTATATTGATATATTATCAAAGTTTGACGATTCACATTTCTCAAACTTTAAATATTTTGTTTCTCATGGACATCAAGATGCTATTAAATACTTAGATTATTGGAAGTCTGTAAATGATAAAATATACAAAAGTGAATATGAAAAAATGTTAACTTACTTTAGTTTGCCAAAAAATAATAATGATAGAATTAATTTATTTAAAAAAGAATTAGAGGCTTCGAATGGCAAATAATAAATATAGAATTTTAGCAGTTACTCTCGCAAGAGGTGGATCAAAATCTATTAAAAATAAAAATATCACAAAAATAAATGGTAGACCGTTAATTTATTACACAATTAAGGAAGCTAAAAAGAGTAAATTGATAAGTAGATATTTAGTTTCTACCGATGACAAAAAAATTGCCTCTGTATGTAGAAAATTAGGAGTAGATGTACCTTTTTTAAGACCAAAAAAACTTTCCACAGGCAAGGCAAGAGCGGTTGATGCTGATGCTCACGCGTTAGAGTTTTGTGAAAGGGAAGAAGGAGAAAAATATGATTTTTTTGTAGAGTTGATGGCTACCAATCCGCTAAAAACTTTTAAAGATATAGATAATGTATTGACTAAATTAATAAAAAGTAAAGCTGATAGTGTGATTGGTGTAACAGAATTAGAGGACCACCATCCGTTAAGAATAAAGAGAGTTATAAACGGAAAAATAAAAAATTTTAATTCTAGTTTAAAGGAAATACCAGAAACACACAGACAACAATTAAGACCAAAAGCTTATATTCGAAATGGGTCAATTTATGCAGCAAAGAGGAATTTAATTCTTAAGAAGAAAAGATATGGAACTGTCAATAGTCTTGCCTATATTATGAAAAGTGAAAAATCCATAAATATAGATACTCCTATTGATCTAGAGTTATGTAAATTAATTATGAAAAAAAAATGAGATTCAGTGCTGCAATCATTGGAACTGGATATGGTTTAAGGGTTTTATCAAAATGTTTCTTATCAATTAAAAATATAAATTTAAATTATATTTTTTCTAGAAATAAAAAAGGAATAAATTTTACAAATAATATTCATCTAATAAATAAAGATAAAAAAATTAATTTGATTTGTATTGAAACCCCCCCATATATGCATTTAAAATTAATTAAATTTTTTATAAAAAAAAATGCTTATATATTATGTGAAAAACCAGTAGTTAATAATATACAGAATTTAAATAAATTAAAAGAATTATTACAAAAAAAAAAAAATAAAATTCTAATTAATCATCAACTTAGATATCACCCATATATAAAAAAATATAAAAAATTAATAATTAATAAAAAGATTAAAAAAATAAAAATTGAATATTATTCAAATAATTTTTATGAAAAAAAAAATACGTGGTGGATTAAAACAAAGTTGGGTGGGGGTCATTTACTCGCGATCGCTCCTCATTTGCTTGATTTATTAAATTTTTATTTTGGAGATATTAAAACTTTGAGAAAGAAATTAAGTTTTACTAAAGTAAATTTTCAAAAGATTGATACAAGTTTTACAATACATGGTGAATTTATTAATGGTATCTTATTTGAGGTTAAATCCTCATGTAAAACAAATTTTAAAAAACCAATGTTAAAAATATCATCAGAGACATATAAAAACCTATACTTGTTTAATAATTATAAGAATTTAAAAATAAATAGAAGAATAGTTAAATTTAATAAAATTAAATTTGCCGATAAATTTTATTCTAATCCTTGGAGAGAATCTCAATATTTTTTTTTAAAAGATTTGAAAAAAATTTTAAATGATACAAATTTAGTAAAAAATTTACTTAAGATGTCTTTTAAAAATTTAAAATTAATTTTTTGATAAAATTGTGAACAATTCTTATAAAGAGCATATTCAATTTTTAAGAGCAATAGCAGTCATATTTGTTTTTTTATATCATTTAAAAATTCCTTATTTTTATAAAGGTTATCTTGGCGTTGATATTTTTTTTGTAATATCAGGCTACGTTATAACAAAACAACTTTTAACTAAGTATTTTTCTGAAAATAAAATAGACCTTAAAAGTTTTTATATTAGTAGGTTAAAAAGATTATTTCCTGCGCTTGTAGTCGTTTGTTTATCGACATATTTTTTCTTCCAATTTTTCGGTCCATCTTCTTTAACGCCAACAAAACAAACAATTTTTAGTATTTTAGGTATTTCTAATATTTACTTTTTAATTAAAAACAAAGATTATTTTGATAATATTTTTGATGATCCTTTGGGTCATACCTGGTCTCTTGGATTAGAGGAGCAAACTTACTTAGTCTACCCATTATTGTTGATTTTAGTTTATCAATTTTTAAAAAAACACTTTGTTTTTTATATTATTCTTACGTTAGGTATATTAAGCTTTGTAACATATGTTTTATTATCTAAATCTCATTTAAATTTAGTTTTTTATCTTCCAATATTCAGATTCTGGGAATTCGCTGCTGGAGCATGTATTTTTTTATATTTTAAAAATATAACTTTTAGAAATGATTATATCTTTTATGTTATTTTTATCATAATTAATTTATTTTTAATTTTTTTAGATCTTGAATATATTTATTATAATGTAATTGTAGTTTCTTTAACATCTTTCTTAATAATATTTTCTACCTCAAGCAAACTTTTTATAAATAAATTTTTTATATATATTGGAAATATATCTTATTCTATTTATCTGGTTCATCTTCCAGTAATTTACTTTTTAGACATTTACTTTTTTGGATATACTAAAATTTTTTACTCAATATTGATCACTATTGTGCTTAGTATAATTTTATATGAGTTAATTGAAAAAAAATTCCGCTATATAAAATTTAAAGATAAAATATTTAAATTTTTAATATTCAGTTTTTCATTGTTAGTAATATTTTTTATTTATATCAAGCTTTTTAATAATGATTTAAGACAAAATATAAGAGTTTTTATTTTAAAAAATAATTATTTAGAAAAAAATTATAATTGGAAAACAAGAACATTGGCGAATTATATAGTTAATAATAAATTATTTTATGAATATTGTAGAAAAAATGCACCAAAGAAATATTCTTTAAATGAATATGGTTTAAAAAATGAATGTTTAAGGTCAGATAAGTCAGATAAAGAAATAATCTTTTATTTAGAGGGTAATAGTCTGACGGCTCAATTTGCACATACAATAGATCAAGTAGATAGTATTAAAAATGCTTATTATAAGTTAAATCATTTTTACAAAATATCTCATGAGGAAGTTAATCATCTTGCAAAACAATTTAATGAGTTAGTCTATGTCACAGAAATTAATACTGATGAGTATTTTGGGCTAAGTAAGATTGATGCAATAAGACAGGCAAAAGAAAAATTTAATTCTAATGTTAAAATTTTGTTATTATTTTCAAATCCAAGAGATGTTAAAAATTATCCTGTAAAATGCATGGTTCAAAAAAGAAGTTGTGAAATAGACATATATCAAGATAAAAAAAATAGAAAACTTGATAAATTATTAAATGAAATAGATAAATTATTGGTTAAAGATAAAGATATTTATTTTTATAATACTTATAAGCATTTATGTTCAATTAATAAGTGCTTTTCTTACAATGTAGACAATGATTTTCTTATGTTGCGAGATTCAAATCATCTTTCAATTGAAGCAGCAGAAAGTTTAGTGCCAAGTTTAAAAAAATTTGTGAGTGAAAATATTTTAACTGATTAATTTATAAAGTTTTTTCCAAGTTATTATTTTTTTTGATTTTTTATGTTTTACAAATTTATTTATATAATTTTTATATAATTTTTTATTAAAACTAAATTTTAACTTTGATATTTTGTCAATGTCTACATTTATTAGTTTAGCGCCTAGTTCTTTTGAAAAAAGTTTTATTGAATTTTTTCTATAAATATCCTTGTTTATATAATTTGAAGTAACAAATATAATTGGTTTATTAAGTAGTATTGGGATTTGTATAGCGGTACTGTCATGTGCAAATACTGCAGACGAGCTACTAACTAATTCAAATGATCTATTCCTTAAAAATTTTATTTTTGAGTATTTTCTATTTTTTCTTCTCGGATGAGATAAAATTTTTACATCATATCCAAAATCATCATTTATTCTCTTAAAAAATTTTATCAAGGGCGACCAGTATTTTGTTTTATTATATTGAAAAATATATTTATTTTCTTTTAAATCAAAACTATCTTCAAAGTTTTGATCTATGAATAGTATATATTTTTTTTTTTTATATTTATTTTTTTTTTCTTTTAAGAATAGGTCATAGTCAAAGTTATGATTATAAATATTTAAAGTATTTTCTTTTGGAATTGATGAACCTGAAATAAATTTAATATTTGCATTAACATTCATAAAACTTAACAAAAAGTTTTTAAAGCTAAATTTTATTAATGAAATGGTTTTTATAATATCTTTACTAAAAAAATGACTTAATATTATTTGTCGATTTATTTTACTTGGTACAGGTATATTTCCTAATTCAAATTCAATGTTTTTTATATTTAGTTTTTTACAATAAATTTGTATGAGTTTTTCTTTAAAACTATTGCCAGAAAAATTTAAATAATATTCAATTTTTTTTGACTTACTTTTTAAGTGCCTAAATGTTTTTATTAGATTTTTATAATCAAGAAAATGAATATTTTTATTTTTAATTTTTAAATTATCTTTATTGTTTAAAATTAAAATTTGACAATTTTTTTTTAAAAAAAAATTAATTCCTAGCCTTTCTAGATTCCTTTCATCTAATTTTTGGTTTAATAAATAAAGCAAATTTTTTTTCATATTAATAAATTAACAAAAATTTATAAAATTATACTAATATATTCTATTCTTTACTTTAAAATATTTAAATTTCGTATATTGGTCACATATATGAAAAAAAAAATATTTATAACTGGTGCTTCTGGGTTTATAGGTTCCCATCTTACTGAAACACTAATTAAAAAAGGATATTACGTTAAAGCACTGGTCCCATATGATATAAACAGCTCTGTCGGTTGGCTAAAAAATATTAAATCAAAAAATTTAAAAATTATTCATGGAGATATTTGTGATGAAAACTTTTTATATAGAAATACCAAAAATATATACTGTGTTATGCATCTAGCTGCATTAATTTCAATACCATATTCTTATGAAAGTCCAAAATCATATATAAAATCAAATATTGAAGGAACTTATAACATTCTTGAAGTAGCAAGAAAAAATAAAATTAAAAAAGTTATTCATACATCTACAAGCGAAGTCTATGGGACGGCCCAATATTCTCCAATTGATGAAAAGCATCCCTTAAATCCACAATCCCCTTATGCGGCTAGTAAAGTTTCTGCTGATTGTTTAGCTTTATCTTATTATCGATCATTCAATTTACCAGTTACAATTGTCAGACCTTTTAATACTTTTGGACCACGGCAATCTTCAAGAGCTGTAATATCTGCTGTTATTTCACAGTGTTTATTAAATGAAAAACAAATAAAAGTTGGAAATATAAATACAAAAAGAGACTTCACATTTATTACTGACACTGTAAATGGTTATATAAAAGCTTTAGAAACAAAAAAGAAAATTAATGGAGAGGTAATAAATTTAGGAACGGGCAAAACAGTAAAGATAAAAGATATAATTGAAACTGTTTGTAAAATTTTAAAAATTAAACCAAAAATTTTAATTGATAAAAAAAGATTCAGACCAGCTAAGAGCGAAGTTTATTTATTAATTTCCAAAAATTCTAAAGCAAAAAAAATGTTGAAATGGCGACCTAAATATATTGGAAGAAAAGGTCTTGAAATGGCATTAAGAAAGACGATTTTGTGGTTTAAGAAAAGTGATAATTTAAAAAAATATTCAAAGGAATATAAAGTTTAATTATAAATAAGGACAAATGAAAATTTTATCAATTTACCCATACACGCATATATCATCAGCAGCCTTATTAATTAATGGAAAAGTAGTATCGGCAGCTCAAGAAGAAAGATTTAATAGAAAAAAAATGAGTACAGATTTTCCTTCTCAATCAATTAAGTGGTGTTTGGACCAAAATAAATTAAAATTTAAAGATATTGATTACATAGTTGTTCCTTGGAATCCACAAAAGAATATTAATCATGCGTCGTTACGGTGGGTAAATGAATTAAGATGGAGAGGAGAAATGCTTACCAATGTTCCAACTAATTTAATGAGACTGATGAATGAAAACTCTGAAAATAAAATTTCTATGAGTTGGGGCAAAAACAAATTGATCTTTTTTGACCACCATTTGTGTCACGCTGCTTTTGGTTTTTATCAGTCAGGATTTAATCGTGCAAGTATATTAACAATTGATGGTCATGGTGAAAATGAAACATGCTACTTTGGAGAGGTAAAAAACAAAAAAATTAATAAAATCACTTCTATCAAATACCCTCATTCGGTTGGTCTATTTTATGGCACATTTACTGATTATTTAGGTTTTAAAGCAGATTCAGATGAGTGGAAAGTAATGGCACTTTCATCACATGATAAACACAATGATTTTGATAAAAAAATAGGAAAAATTTATAGTTTTTATAATGGTAAATTTCAAATGGACCTGAGTTACTTCAATTATTACACCTTTGATAGGCAAAAAAACTTTTTCTCTAAAAAATTTGTTGAATTATTTGGTCCCCCAAGAAAAAAAAATGAAAAAATTCTAATTCAACATCAACAATTAGCATCAGCTATGCAAAGACATTTTGAAAAGATTGTAGTTAGATTATTAGAATTACTTAAACAAAAAAGTAATTCAGAAAATTTAATTTTAGGTGGTGGAGCTGCAATGAATTGTGTATTCAATGGAAAACTTGACAAAATAAAACTTTTTAAAAATAGTCATATATCTTATGCACCAGATGATAGTGGTGTTTCTATTGGTGCTGCATTACTTGCATTTAACCAATTAAGTAAATCTAAATTTAAACCAAAAGAAATTACATCATGTTATTTTGGTCCAGAGTATTCAAGCCTCCAAATAAAAAAAACTTTAGATCAGTCAAAAATAAATTATGAAAAGAAAAAAAATATATGTGAGTATGCTGCAAAAGAATTGGCAGAAGGTAAATTAATTGGATGGTTTCAAGGAAAAATGGAGTTTGGACATAGAGCTTTGGGAAATAGATCCATTCTTGCAGATCCAAGAAATAAAAAAATAAAAGATATGGTAAATAAAGCAGTAAAATTTAGAGAGTCCTTTAGACCATTTGCACCAGCAATATTAAAGGATTATCAAAATTATATAATGGAAATGCCAAAAAGTAGAAATGTATACTTTATGGAGAGAGCATATAAATTTAAAAAGAATTGGATAAAAAAAATACCAGGAGTTGTTCATCATGATAATACAGGAAGATTACAAACAGTTGATAGAAATAATAACTTGAAATTTTATAATTTAATTAATTATTTTTATAAAAAAACAGATATACCTGCTGTTTTAAACACTTCTTTTAATTTAAATGGTGATCCTATTGTTATGTCTCCTACCGACGCTATAAGAACATTTTATAGTTGTGGATTAGATATATTAATTATTGGAGATTATGTCATTAAAAAAAATTGAAAAAAATACCAAAAAATTATTTTCAAAAATTCATCCCAAACAATTAAAAGATAAGAAGATTTTTGAGAGATTAAATCTTTTATTAAGTTATTCTTTTTTTAATGTTAAAAAAAATTTTTTTAAAAAAAAGGTATGTTTAGATGCAGCTAGTGGAATTAATCTAAATGCAACATTAAATCTTTTAAATTTAGGAGCAAAATATGTTTACTCTTGTGATTTTAATCCCAAATTAAAAAAAATTAGCAAAGGTAAATTTAAATTATTTAAGGATCAATATGAAGTTAGAGTAGCAAATTTAAAAAAATTACCTTATGAGAATAATTTTTTTGACTTCGTGCATTGTGCAGGAGCAATCCATCATACAATTGATTACATAAAATCAATTAATGAATTGTGCAGGGTTACTAAAAGTGGCGGTTATATATATTTAGAGGCTTATGGTTCAGGTGGAATAATAAGAGAAATGACAACATTTTTAAGAGAAAAAGCAAATAATAATTTAAAATTTAAAAAAGAAATAATAAATTTAAATAAAAAAAAAATTACAAATTTTATAAATTACTTAACTAACAATGAATATAAAAAAAATATCAATAAATTATTCGATGATGATTTGGTGTTAACAATTAAAGATAGATTATTATCTCCATTGTACATTGAGTTCTCAGACAAAGATATTGTAAATATTCTTAAAAAAAATGGTTTCGTAAAAATTAAGGGACTTAAAAGAAGGCCGCATTTTTCAAATATTAGAAAATATTTGGTAAATACTTATGAAAATTATGATAATTACTATGCAAAATTTTTATATGGTTCAGGTATGCCCTACATATTTGCTAAATAAATAAATGAATAAAATATTTTTTATAGCTGAAGCAGGTGTTAACCATAATAATAAATTAAAACTTGCATTTAAATTAATTGATGCAGCAAAATCTGCTGGCGCTGATGCAATTAAATTTCAGGTTTTTAAAACAGAAAATTATGTTTCTAAAAAAGCACCACTTGCAAATTATCAAAAAAAAAATACTAAAAAAATTAATCAATTTAAACTTATAAAAAATTTAGAGCTCTCAGAAATTAATTTAGAAAGAATTATTAAATATTGTAAATCTAAAAAAATAAAATTTTTGGCATCAGCTTTTGATATATGGGGAATAAATTTTCTTAAAAAAAAAAATATCACAACCTTTAAAATTCCATCTGGAGAAATAAATAATTTTTTATATCTTAGAGAGGTTGCTAAATCAGCAAAAAAAATAATACTTTCAACTGGAATGAGCAATGAGAGAGAAATAGGCGAAGCTTTAAATTATTTGTATAATAATGGTATAAACAAGAGTCAGATTATACTACTTCAATGCACTACTGAATACCCGGCTCCTTTCAGTGAATTAAACCTAAAAGTAATTAAAAAATTAAAAAAAAAATTCAAAGTTAAAGTGGGTTTGTCAGATCATTCTATTGGAGAAATAGCTCCTATAATTGCAGTAAGTATGGGGGCTAAAATTATAGAAAAACATTTGACCTTAAATCGTAAATTGTCTGGGCCAGATCACAAAGCAAGTATTGAACCAAATGAATTAAAAATATTAATTAAAAAGATTAAACTAGCTCAATTAAGTCTCGGCAGTGAATTAAAAAAACCAACTAAATCAGAAAAAAAAAATATAAAAATAGCGAGAAAGTCAATTTATGCATCAAAAAATATTATAAAAGGAGAGATATATACCGAGGAGAATATATGTCTAAAAAGACCAGCAAACGGAATAAATGCAAGTAAATTTTTCAAGATTATAGGAAAAAAAGCGATTAAAAATTTCAAAAAAGATGAAAAAATTATTTTATGAATTACAAAAGGATTATACCGCGTTTAGATATTAAAGATCATAATTTAGTAAAAGGAATTAATCTTGAAGGTTTAAGAGTATTAGGTGAGCCAGAATATTTTGCTAATTTGTACACCAAAGAACACGCAGATGAAATAATATACCAAGATACAGTCGCTAGTCTTTATGGTAAAAGTTTTATGTTAGATGTTATTAATAAAGTTGCAAAAAAAACTTTTATACCATTCACGGTTGGAGGTGGAATAAAAAATTTAAAAGATATTGAAGATATACTCCAGGCAGGTGCTGACAAAATATCAATAAACTCTGAAACGCTAAGAAACCCTAAAATTATAGACGACTCAGCTAAAAAATTTGGCTCATCTACAATTTCTGTAAATATTCAATTTAATAAAATACAAGATCAAATCAAAGTTTTAATCGATAATGGCAGAGAAATATTTGAAAAAAATATTTTAGAATGGATTAAAGAAGTAGAAGAGCGTGGTGCTGGTGAAATTATATTAACGGATATATCTAGAGAAGGAACAGGAATTGGTGGGAATATCGATATTATATCTTCGCTGGTAAAAAATATTAAAATTCCAACACTTTACCACGGAGGTTTTGGAAAAAAAGAACACGTATTAGAAATTTTAAAAATTGAAAATGTAGATGGCGTTTGTTTATCATCAATTTTACATTATTCTGTTTTAAAAAATACCAATAACCAAATAATTAATAATAAAAGTGAAATAGGAAATACACAATTTTTAGAAAAAAAAAATCATTTTGGAAATTTTGAAAAAGTCTCTCTTTTGGAGTTAAAAAAATTTTTAAAAAAAAATAACATTAATACAAGATTAAATTGATGAGAATTGGTATTGTAAAATTTAGTACTAGCAATTTATTTAGTGTCAAATCTGCTTGTGAATATTTTAAGCTTAATACAATTATTTCTAACGATTTAAATGAGTTAAAAAATATGGATGCACTTATTTTACCAGGAGTTGGTTCGTTTAAAGAAGCTATGAGTTTTCTAAAGAAAAACAATCTAGTTGAATTAATTCTAAATTTTGTAGAAAAGAAAAAAAAAATAATGGGAATTTGTTTAGGTTACCAGCTTTTATTTTCAAAAAGTAATGAATTTGGAATTTGTGATGGATTGAATGTGATTAAAGGAGACGTAAAAAAAATTTCAGATAAATTGTATAATAATTCTAAAAAAATTCATACTGGTTGGAATAAAATTTTATTAAAAAAAAAAAGTAATATTATTCAAGAAGAAGATTCTAGAAATTTTTTTTATTTTACTCATTCTTTTTATGCAGAACCTGAACAAAAAAAATCTATTCTTACTACTACTTTTTTTAATAATTATGAATTTTGTTCCTCAATAGAATTAGAAAATATATTTGGTTGTCAATTTCATCCTGAAAAAAGTGGAGAAACAGGTATCAAAATGTATTATAACTTTTTCAAGAAATAGTAAAAATATGAAAACCCTTTTTAATTTACCAGAGGAGGTTAAATTTTGTCATAGTTGTGTTATTTCTAATCAACGCCCCTCTTCTATCCAAGAGTTTTTTCATGACAAAAATAGAACTCACGCGAAATATATTAATTTTTCTGAAAAGAGTATATGTGACGCTTGTAATTTTAATGAAAATAAAAAAAGTATTGATTGGGCTGAAAGAGAAAATAAACTTTTAAATTTACTTAAAAAATATCGTAAAAATAACGGAGATTATGATTGTTTAGTACCAGGAAGTGGAGGAAAAGATAGTGCTTATCAGGCACATACACTAAAGTATAAATATGGAATGAATCCACTTACTGTGACTTGGTCACCTATATTATACACAGATTATGGATATTCTAATTATAAAAATTGGTGTGAAATTGGAGGATTTGATAATATTTTATTCAAACAAAACGGTCTTGTAGTAAAAAAGTTATTAAAAAAAAGTATTGAAAACTTACTTCACCCTTTTCAAATTTTTATTTTAGGGCAGAAAAATTATGCTCCTAAACTTGCTAAAAAATTTAATATTAATTTAATTTTTTATGGAGAAAATGAAGCAGAATATGGCAATCCAATAGCAGAAAATTCTACTTCACTAAGAAGTAAATCTTACTTTACATATAAAAACGATCAAAAACTTTTGCTGGGAGGTGAGAAAATTAGCGAATTATTAAAGGATAATAACATTAGAAGTTCTGATATAAAAAATTACTTACCCATGGTAGAAACGGAACTTAATAATTTTGATCTACAAATTCATTACCTTGGTTATTATTTGAAATGGACACCTCAGGAGGTTTACTACTATGCAACCGAAAACACAGGTTTCAAACCGAGACCATTCAGAACACAGGGCACATATAGCAAATATACAAGTATAGATGATAAAGTAGACGATCTTCATTGGTATACTACTTATATTAAATTTGGATTAGGAAGAGCGTCTTATGAAGCTTCCCAAGAAATAAGAAATAAACATATTTCAAGAGAAGAAGGTAAAATGTTAGTAAAAAAATTTGATGGGGAATTTCCAAGTTTATACTTTAATGAAATAATGGATTTTATATCTATGTCAAAAGAAAGTTTTGAAAAAATATGTGACAGTTTCAGATCACCACATCTTTGGAAGAGAATTGATGGTAAATGGAAACTTAGACATACTGTAAATAAAGATGGAATAGATGACTAAAATAGCTTTTCTTACAGGGACCAGGGCAGATTATGGTTTATTATTTCCATTAATAAAAATAATTTCAAAAAAATATTACATCTTTCCAATAATTTGCAACATGCACACATCAAAAAAATTTGGAAATTCTATAAAAGAAGTAAATAAATTTAAATTTAAAAAAAAATTTTTAGTAAAAAATCTTCCAAAAGGACAAAATAATATCGATATATCAAACTCAGTAAGCGAAGGAATAAAAGAGATTAATAAAATTTTAAATTCACAAAAACCAAAGTTAATTATTATTTTAGGAGATAGATATGAAGCATTAGCTGCAGCCATATCTGCCTTTTTTTGTCGAATACCAATCTTACATATTAATGGTGGAGAAATTACAAAAGGTTCTTTAGATGATAATATTAGAAATTCTATATCTCAATTGTCTAGCTATCATTGCGCACCCACAAAAAAAGCAGCAAATCGAATTTATAAAATGAAAAATTCTAAAAAAACCATCTTTAATACTGGAGCATTAGGCGCTTATAATGCACTTAAAGCTTTAACAAAAAACAAGAAATATTTTTATAATAAATATAAATTTAAATTTAAGGAAAAAAATATTTTAATAACTTTTCATCCAGAAAAAAAATTTTCAACAAGTTTGAATGAAATAAAGTTTACACTTGAAGCATTAAAATCCTTTAAAAAAGTATTTAAAATTTTTACCTCATCTAATTCGGATGCTATGGGAATTGGTATAAATAAATTAATAAAAAATTATGTAAAATTTGATGAAAATTCGACATTTATTAAATCATTTGGAAGAGAAGATTATTTATCTTTATCAAAATATATAAATTGTTTTTTTGGAAATTCTTCGAGTGGAATTATTGAAGCTCCTATTTTAGGAGTGGAAACTCTAAATCTGGGTGAAAGACAATTAGGTAGAGAATTTTCATCTTCTATTTCAAGCGTTCCATTTAGTAAAAAAAAAATTATAAATGGACTTACTAAATTATTAAATAAAAAAAGAAAAAAATTAAAAGTAAGTAGTCCATATTTAAAAAAGAACTGTCCTTTTTTGATTGCTAAGGTTATTGATAAAATATTGAATGAAAAAATATAAAAAAAATATTATCCAGAGTAATATCTCAGTAGGTAATGCCTTAAGAATACTCAATAAATGTTTTTATAAATGTTTAATTGTTGTAAATAATAATAAAATAGTAGGTACAATTTCTGACGGTGATATCAGAAGAGCTTTGATAAAAAAAATAAAACTGTCTACTAAAATTAATAAAATTATGAAAAAGAAAATCTTATTTTTTTTTCAAAAAAAATATTCAATCTCTAAAGTTAAAAATATTTTAAACAATAAAGAGGCCAATATTGATCTAATCCCGATAGTGGATAATAAGAAAAATATAATTAAAATAATTTCAAAAGATGATTTAAAAATAAAAAAAAAAAATAGAGATAGCTTTAATATATCAACAAAGGTAATAATTATGGCAGGAGGAAAAGGAACCAGACTTTTGCCAGTTACCAATGTCATTCCAAAACCGCTCATACCAATAAATAAAAAAACTTTAATTGAAAATATTCTTGATAAATTTGTTTTGAATAATTTTTCAGAATTTTTAATTTCTATTAATTATAAGTCATATCTTCTTAAATCTTTTTTTAAAGAAATAAGAGGAAAATATAAAATAAAATTTATTGAAGAAAAAAAACCATTGGGTACTGCGGGTGCTTTAAATTTAATTAAAAATGAAAAAAATATAAAAAATTATTTCATAACTAACTGTGACTCTATTTTTAAAACAAATTTAAACTTAATATTAAAAAAACATATAAATTCCAAAAAAATACTTACAGTTGTCGCTTGTGATAAAAAATATAATATTTCCTATGGAGTTTGTAATTTTGATAAAAGAGGAAATTTCGTTGGCTTGAAAGAAAAACCTAACTTAAGTACACTTGTTAATACAGGAATGTATATAGCCAACAAAAAAATTTTTAAGTTTTTTAAAAAACAAAGACGCGTAGATATGGATGTTATAATTAATTTATTGGCATTAAATAAGGAAGTGAATATTGTAAAAATTTCAAATAATTCTTGGACTGATATAGGGCAATGGCCAGAATATAAAAACTTTGTGACAAAAAATTTAAATAAATGAAATATAAACTAAAATTTCCCCATGGAATCATGTTTCATCATTTTCATAATTTAAAAGAATATAAAGCATCACAGGGCTCAATATCATCAAAGGATTTAGAAAAAATAATTAAAATAATTGGAAGAAAAAATATAATTGATGCAGAAAAATTTATAGAATTATACGAAGAAAAAAAACTAAAAAAAAATCATGTCTGCTTAACTTTCGACGATGGTTTAAAATGTCAGTATAAAATTGCATTGCCCGTCCTTAAAAAATTCAAAATTAAAGCATTCTGGTTTATTTATACAAGTATTCTTACAAATAAGTTTAATTATTTAGAAATCTATAGAGAATTTCGCCACAGATATTTCAGATCAGTTGATGATTTTTACAATCAATTTTTTTTAGAAGTTGAAAAAAAAAAAATTTATTACAATTTTAATAAATTAAAGAAATATATAAAAATTATGAAAAACAAATTTCCATTTTACACTAGAAATGATTTAAAATTTAGGTATTTAAGAGACTTTATACTTAAATCTAAATATGGACAAATAATGCAATACATGATGAAAAAATATGAATTTAATTATAAAAGTATATCAAAAAAAATATTTTTAAATAAAAGTGATATTTTTAGACTTTCTAAAGGTCGACATGTTATTGGATTGCATTCACATAATCATCCGACAAATATTAATAAAAAGATACATAATTTTAAAGACGAATATAAGATTAACAAATCTATTTTAGAAAAAATAATAAAAAAGAATGTTTTATCAATGTCGCATCCTTGTGGAAATTATAATTTACAAATTCTAAATTCTCTTAACAAACTTAAAATTAAAATTGGTTTTAATTCAAACTTATCAAAAAATAATATTATAAATAAACATCAAAAACTTCAATTACCTAGAGAAGATCATTCAAATTTAATTTCAAAGTATAGTTAATTATATGAATGTAACAATTTTTACATCTAATAATTTGAGACATAATTATTTAATTAATAAATTTGCAAAAGTTTCTAATAAGGTTTTTGTTTTTCAAGAAACAAGATCAATCTTTCCCGGCATGTATGAGTCTCACTATAAAAAATATAATTCTATTGGCAAATATTTTAAATACGTTGATGAAGCGCAAAATAAAATTTTTAGTAAAAAAAATAAAATTTTATCAATGAAAAAAATTAATTTAGCCGCTTTAAATTATGGTGATTTAAGTTTTATACAATTCAATAATTATAAAAGTTTTTTTAAATCCGATTACTATTTAGTTTTTGGATCTAGCTATATTAAAGGAGATTTGCTTCGATTTTTAAAAAAGAAAAAGGCAATAAACATACACATGGGTATATCCCCATATTATAAAGGAACAGATTGTAATTTTTGGGCATTAATGGACGGTAACAAAAAATTTGTTGGAGCTACTATTCATTATTTATCAGAAAAACTAGATGGAGGCCCAATATTAAGTTATGCATATGCATCTAAATATAGTGATCCATTTTTATTTACAATGTCATCTACTAAAAATGCTATAAACAAATTATATCAATTAATTTTGAAAAAAAATATTCACAAAAAAAAAATTAACAACCAAAGTGAAAAAAAATTAATTAGATACTCAACTAAGAAAGAATTTACCGACTCAAAAGTAAAAGAGTTTTTTCATAAATTTAAAATTAAATGGTAGGTCTTATTATTATTCCTGCAAGAAAAGGATCTAAAAGATTAAAAAATAAAAATAAGCTCAAATTCTTAGGGAAACCACTAATAGAGCATACCTTTAATTTTGCAAAAAAAATAAAGCTAAGTCCTTATATACTGCTAACTACAGATGATAAGGAAATTTTTGATATTGGTATTAAAGAAAAAATTTTAACACCCTGGTTACGACCAGGAAAAATATCAAAGGATAACTCGCAGTCTATTTCATTTGTATTGCATGCAATAAATTGGTTTGAAAAAAATTTCAAGAAATTAGACTATATTGTTTTATTACAACCCACTTCTCCATTTAGAGAACTAAAAACGTTGAGGGAAATGTTTAAAATATTTAAAAAAAAAAAATCTTCTATAGCTACTTTTACGCTAAATTTAGATAATAAAAAAAATATTTATTATGTTATTAATAAAAAAAAAATATACAAAAACTCAAAATCTAAGATTAAAGCCAATATTTCAGGAAATATTTATATTAATTCAGTGAACAATATAAGAAAGTATAAAAAAATTATCAATCAAGAAACAATACCTTATATCACAAATAATAAAAAAGAAGATATCGATATTGATACTTTAAAACAATTTAACTTAGCCTTAAAATTAGACAAAAAAAATTGAAAAAAATAATATTAAAGAATAATCAAGAAGTCGTCAAAACAATCTACTGGGATGATTATTTCTCAGAAAACAAAAATACAATATCTCTTTCAGATTATGTAGAAAAAAATGATATAAAACTTAAACAAAAATTAATTGATCTCCTAAATAGCATTGAAGAACAAAATAAAGAGATAATAAAAAATTTTAAAATTACAAAAGATTTTAATTTTTGGTCCTTAACAAATTTTTGTGAAAAAAATTTATATAAAAAAAATAAATTCTTTGAATTAACTAAAATCCTGGCTTTTGATGAAATAATAAAAAATGAAAATTTTAGTGAGGCCTTTATAGATATAAAAGATAAAAACTGTGAAAAAATATTATATAAAATATTAAATAAAAAAATTAAAATTAAAACATTTAATATTCAGGAAAAATTAATTTTTTTCTTTATTGAATTATTAAGCATTATAAAGGGATCATATTTTATTTTTAGCAGGTACTTTATAAATAAGAATAAAAGAGTATTTAATAAACAATACAGCTTATTCATTTCATTTTTTTCACATATAAATGCTGACTCATTTAATAATAATATTTACAAATCACTTTTTTGGGGAAACTTAAAAAAAATTGTAAATATGAACTTTCTTCATATGTTCATTAAAAATAATATTAACAAAAACTATAGTGCTTTAAATTCAGGTTTAGAAAATTTTTCAAATAAGTCTGAAATTCATAATTTTTTAGATTCATATTTGAAAAAAAAAACTGTTTTTAAAATTATTAAAAAAGCAATAACAATTAAAATTAATTATCATTTTAATAAAAAAAAATTTGAAATCAAATTCAATAATTATAATATTACCTCAGCACTCTTATTTGATTTAAATAGAAGTTTCATGTTTTATAACATAATAATAAAATTATATTATTTTTATTTGTTTGAAAATTTTTTTAGAGAAAACAACTTTAATAATAGTTGTTTCTATATTCATGAAAATCAACCCTGGGAAAAATCTTTAATTTATCATTGGAAAAAAAATAACATAAAAAAAATTTATGGTGTTATTAGTTCTTCTGTCAGATTCTGGGATTTAAGGTTTGAAAAATCAAATATTAATCCAGATATATTATTATCAAATGGCAATGATAGTTTTAAAAAATTACAAGAATTTGGTTTTAATAAGTCTGAATTAAATATCGTAGAGTCGCTAAGATATAAGAATATAACACATTCATATTCAACAATTAACTCACAAAATAAAAATGTTTTAGTGCTGTTAGATTATTCCAATACCTCAAATAAAATTTTAATTGATATATTGAACAAAATTAATTTTTCAGAAAATCTGCAGCTTACACTAAAAAATCATCCTCTTAATGAATATAAAAATAATATTAAATTTAATTATTCAGAATTTAATAAAAAAAAATTAAATAAAAACTATGATTTGGTAATATGCACAAATAGGACCACAGCATCTGTTGATTATTACTTAACAGGTATTAAGGTTGCTATTTTAATTGAGCCAAACTATTTTAATTTATCACCTCTTAAAGGTAATGATCAATGTAGTTTTTTTTATGATCATAATGATCTTGATCAAATTTTAAAAAACATTAATAATAATAAATCTGATTTCAGGTCTGATTTTTTTATGATTGACTCAAATTATTCTAAATGGAAAGAAATTTTATATAATGAAAAATAATTATCATTATTTGCTAACTGGAGCATCAAAAGGTATTGGAAGATCTTTTTTAGAATTATTGGTTAAAAAGAGACAATTGGTTATTGTATTAGTTAGAAATGCTAATGAACTTTCATTTTTAAAAAATAATAAAAATATAACAATTTTTGAAGGTGATGTTACAAACGACAAAACATTAATTAACATATTTAAATATATCAAAAAAAAAAAAATTAGCGTTAAATATCTTATAAATAATGCTGGCCAAAGGCAGAGAAAAAATTTCCTGAAAATTTCAAAACAAGATATAAAAAAAATTTTCGAAGTAAATTTTTTCTCCATATTTAATTTAACTCAAAAATTTGTTAAATATTCACATAGGAAAAATTATAATTCTTCGGTAGTTAATGTGTCATCAATTGTTGGATCAAAAGGTTTTGATGATTTGTCTGGTTATGGTTCAACAAAATCAGCATTGGATGGTTTCACTAAGTGCCTAGCTAGTGAGTTTAAAGGTAAAATAAGATTTAATTCAATAAAGCCAGGTTTTACAAAAACAAGCTTTTATGAAAAATTTAAAAAAAAACAAAATAAATTATATAAATGGACATTAACAAGAACTCCAATGAAAAGGTGGGGAGAACCTTTGGAGATAGCAGAATTAATATATTTTTTATGCTCGGATAAATCGAGTTATATTAATGGTGAGACAATTAATATAGACGGAGGATGGAGCAATACATGAAAGCCGTAGGATTAATTCCAACTAGATTAAATTCGACTAGGTTGCCCCAGAAAGCTTTATTGCCTATAAACAATATACCCTTAATTATTCATACATATAAAAGAGCAAAGCTATCTAAAAATTTAAAAGATGTTTTTATTTGTTGTGATGACATTAAAATTAAAAAAGTTGCGGTAAAATATGGTGCAAAAGTTATTACAACATCTAAAAATCACACCAATGGAACTGAAAGAATAAATGAAGCGTATAATAAATTAAAAACCAAATATGATTTTGTTGTAGATATTCAAGGTGACGAACCCCTAATTAGTCCTTACCATATAGATCAAATAGTAAATTTTCATTCAAAAAATAAAAATGCAGATATCATATTGCCTACATTACAAATAAAACCTACTAATAATACAAATATAGTAAAAGTTTTGTTAAATAAAAAAAATGAAGTTATGTATTTATCAAGAGCTAATTTGCCATTTAGCTTTAAAAAAGATATTAAAAAAAGCTTGAAACATCTTTCAATTATTTCATTTCTCCCTAAGTCTTTAGAAAAATTTTGTTTAACAAAAAAAACATATTTTGAAAGCATAGAAGATATTGAACTCCTTAGAGCATTAGAAATTGGACTGAAAATTAAAAGTTTAAAATTAAAAGGAGATAGCTTTTCGGTCGATGTTTATGATGATTACAGAAAAGCAAATTTAAAAATGTCTAGAGATAAATTCTTTAAAATATACAAATAAATGAATCTCCAGTATAAAATAGGTAATCAGTCTCATTATATTTGCTATTTAAAAAATAATTATAATCAAATTTCTAGAGATATAGATAAACTAAAATCTGATAAAAAGTTATTATTTTTATTTGATAAAAATGTTTCTCAAGAAATCAGAAATAAAGTTGTTACAGCATTGAAATTTTCTGGATGTAAAGTCTTTGAAATAGAGTTTATTGGTTCAAAAAAAAATAAGAGTCTAAAAGCTGTACTTAAGATAATTGATTTTATGATCTCCAAAGGATTTACAAGAAAATCAACCATACTAAGCATGGGAGGGGGAGTCCTGGGAGATCTTTCGGCGCTAGCATCTAGTCTCTACATGAGAGGTACGATATACTTTCATATTCCAACCACAATGACATCTATGGTGGATAGTGCCATTGGAGGAAAGACAGCTGTTAATTATCAGAACATAATAAATTCTATAGGAACATATTACCATGCTAACAAAGTTTATATTTTAAACGATATAATCAAATTATTACCATATAGAGAATTTAATTCAGGTTTGCCTGAGATTTTAAAATGTGGGTTGCTAAAAGATAAGTCAATTATTAAAATTTTAAAAAATAATCATGAATTAATAAAAAAAAAAAATACTAAATATGTAAAAGATTTATGTTTTAGAAGTTTAAGAATAAAAATAAATTTCTTTAAAAATGATATTATGGAAAAAAGAGAGAGACTCATGCTTAATTTTGGCCATACTTTTGCTCATGCAATAGAAATGGCGCTAGAAAAAAATAATAGTAAAAATTTTGAAATATTAAGACATGGAGAAGCAGTTGGAATTGGTTTACTTTGTGAATTGTATTATGCCTCAAATTTAAAAGAAAATAAATTAATTAAAACAACTAAAGAAATTTTAAATTTATATAAATTGCCTATTAATTTAAAATTTATAAATTTGAATCAATCAAATTTACAAAATGATATATTTAAATTTTTATTTTTAGACAAAAAAAAAATCAATAAACACCCCAGATATATCAAGCTCATAAATTTTGGAAAACCAACAATAGAAGAAATGCCAGATTATGATAAAATTAATTTTATCATAAGAAAAATATTATGAAAAATCTTAGAGAATTAAAAAAAATTTTTAAAAATAAAAAAATATTAATAACAGGTCACACAGGTTTTAAAGGCACTTGGTTAACGGCAATCTTTGATTTATTAGATGCTAAAATTTATGGTATTTCAAAAAATTATCCTAATAATTTTTTTAAAGAGTTGAAGTTTAATAATCTTAGAGAAAAAATATTTGACTTAAGTGATTACAATCAAACAAAAAAAATCATTTTAAAATATAAACCTGACTATGTTTTTCACTTAGCTGCACAAGCAATAGTTAGCAGATCATATTCTCATCCCTTAGAAACATGGAAAAGCAATTTGTTATCTTTTTTAAATATTTTAGAATCATTAAGATATTTAAATAAAAAAACTAATGTTGTTATGATCACAAGTGACAAGTGTTACCTTAATATTGAAAAAAAGTCTGGTTACAAAGAGCACGAGGTATTGGGTGGGCATGAAAATTACAGCGCTTCAAAAGCAAGTTGTGAGATATTATTTCAATCGTATTTTCAGTCATATTTTAAAAATCAAAAAAAAATTAGAATAGCTACAGCAAGAGCAGGAAATGTAATAGGGGGAGGTGATTGGTCAAAAAATAGATTGATTCCTGATATTATCAAATCAATACGAAAAAAAGAAACTTTAAAAGTAAGAAATTTAAGTTCTACTAGGCCATGGCAACACGTATTAGAGCCATTATCTGGCTATATATATTTAGCTATAAATTTGAAAAATAATAAAAAAATTAATGGACAATCCTTTAATTTTGGCCCAAAAACAAAAAATTATACAGTTAAGCAAGTATTAATTATATTCAAAAAATATTTTAAAGATTTTAAATGGAAAAAAGATAATAAAAAACTATTTAAAGAATCAAAACTGTTAAAGTTAAATTGTGAAAAAGCAAAAAATATGATTAAATGGGAATCTAAATTAAATTTTCATAAAACTATATTTAATACGATTAAATGGTATAACTTATTTAAAAAAAATCCAAAAATTACCAATCAACAAATTGTGGAGTATTTTAATGAAAAATAATTTTATAAGATTTTATGAAAATTATGTTTTTAAACTTAATGGTTATTTGACAAATATTGATAAGGAAGAACTTATTAAGTTAGAAAAATATTTTAAAAGATCAATTAATAAAAATAATAAAATTTTTTTAGCAGGAAATGGAGGAAGTGCGGCTACAGCTAGTACTATGGCCAATGACCTTGGTTTTGATTTGTATAAAAAAAAAAATAAAAAAATTAATTTTCAGTCATTAGTTGATAATACATCAATTGTTACCGCTATATCTAATGATACAGGTTATTCAAATTTATTTTTAAATCAATTGAAACTTTATTATAGAAAAGGAGATGCTTTACTTGTTATATCTGCATCAGGAAACTCTAAAAATCTTATTGACGCAATAAAATTTGTAAAAAAAAATAAAGGTACGATCATATCTTTCTTAGGATTTGACGGCGGTAGAATAAAAAAAATGTCTGATATTTCTGTTCATGTAAAAACAGAAAAAGGACAATATGGACCGGTTGAAGATTGTCATTTGATCTTTAACCATGTTTTAGCTCATTGGTATCAAGCACAAAAATAAAATATATAATGAAAGTTGTAATTTTAGCTGGAGGACTCGGTACCAGAATATCAGAGTTAACAAAAACTATTCCAAAACCAATGGTTAAGATAAATAACATACCAATTATTGAGAGAATAATGAATCACTATTCTAAATTTGGTTATAACGAATTTTTATTAGCGCTGGGATATAAAAAAAATATTATCAAAGATCATTTTAATAAATCTAAGTACAAAAAGTGGAAAATAAATTTAGCTGATACAGGACGACTAACAATGACTGGAGGAAGAATTAAACGCCTTCAAAAATATTTTAGTGAAAATGAGAACTTTATGGTTACCTATGGAGATGGTCTTTCTAATGTTAATATAAAAAAATTAGTAAAATTCCATATAATGCATAAAAAAATGGTAACCTTAACTGCCGTAAGACCGCCAGCAAGATTTGGAGCTCTAAAAATCAAAGGAAATAAAATTATATATTTTAAAGAAAAATCAAGTTTAGAAGAAGGTTGGATTAATGGTGGATTTTTTGTAATGAATAAAAAGTTTCTTAAATTTATTAAAGATGACAGTACATATTTAGAACGAAAACCCTTAGAAATAGTGGCTAAATTAAATCAATTAAAAGCTTTTAAACATTATGGATTTTGGCACTGTATGGATACAAAAAGGGACAAGGAAAGACTTGAGCAAATTATTAAGAAAAAAAAAAATTAAAAATTTATTAATTATAGGTGGAACAGGTTTTATTGGAACACATTTAATTAGGAAAATTTCAAAATCCAATTTCAATATATATTGTTTATCAACCAGACATTTAAAAAATGATAAGAAATTAAAAAATGTTAAATATATAATATGCGATATTTCTAATAGAACTAAACTATTTAAAACCTTAAGTAGATATAATTTTGATATTGTAGTGAATTTAGGAGGACATGTAAATCATACTGAATGGAAAAAAACTTATAATACTCATTATTTAGGTTGCAAAAATTTAGCAGATTATTTTTTAAATAAAAAAATATTGAAGTTTATCCAACTTAGTTCATCGCTTGAGTATGGATCTAATTCTAGTCCACATCTTGAAAAAATGAAAATAAATATTAAAAAATTAAAGACCGCTTATTCAATAGGAAAGGCAAAAGCAACAAAGTATCTTTTAGAATTAAATAAAAAAAAAAATTTTCCAGTTACAATTTTGCGCTTATACCTTACATATGGACCTGAACAAGATTTCAATAGAATTATACCCATCACTATAAAAAACTTTATAAATCAAAGAAAATTATCATTAACAAATTGTAATCAAATCAGAGATTTTTTGTTTATAGATGACCTAATTAATTTAATTTTAAAAGTAATTACTTACAAAAAAAATAAAAATGTAATATTTAATGTTGCATCGGGCAAACCAATAAAATTGAAATTCATTATTGAACTAATAAAACATAAATTAAAAAAAGGAACCCCACTTTATGGTAAAATTCCTCTAAGAAAAGATGAAAATATAAATTTATATCCAAATATTACTTTAGTAAAAAAAACTTTTAAATGGAAACCGCTAATTGACTTGGATAAAGGATTAACAAAAACTATAAATTTTTATAAAAATGCAAAATAATGAACCATTAGTTAGTATTGTCATTAATTGTTTTAATGGTGAGAAATATTTAAAAGAAGCTCTTTCAAGTATTAAGAAGCAAAAATATCAAAACTTTGAAGTAATATTTTGGGATAATTTTTCAAATGATGGAAGTAAAAAAATTTTTTTAGATTTTGCAGATAATCGTTTCAAATATTTTTTTTCTGATAAAAAATTAAAATTATATGATGCAAGAAATCATGCATTGACTAAATGCCAAGGGGACTTGATTACCTTTTTAGATGTAGATGATATGTGGCTAGAAAATAAATTATCTGAGCAAGTAAAAGAGTTCAAAAAAAGTAACTCTGATATAATTTATTCTGATTATTATATCAAAAAAGATCAGAATACTAAATTAAAAGAAATAAACGTAAAAAATATTTCATCTGATTTTTTAAATCATTTCTTAAAAAAATATGATGTAGCCTTATTAACTATTTGTTTAAAAAGAAGTTTTTTAAATACTAAAAATAAAATTTTTGATCCAGATTTTAATATTATCGGAGATTATGCATTTATGATGAAAATGGCACCATTATCAAAAATTTCAATTATACAAAAACCATTAGCTATCTATAGATTGCATAATCAAAATTATACTATTTTAAATTATGATGAATTAGCTAAAGAACTAAGATTATGGTTAAAACAAAATACTAATCTAAAAAGTTTAAAAAATATAACATTTTTTGAAAAAAGATTATTTTTTTATGAGGCTATAGGAGAGTTAAATAATAATAATTATTTTAGTTTTATTAAATATTTATTTAAAATTATGTTTACTAGATTTTTTTTTAAAGCAATATACCTTCTTTTAAAAAAAGATTTTAAATAAATGAAAACTGTTATCTTGGGTAAAAGAAGTGCACTAACGAGTGTATTAAAACAAAAGTTAAATAACGTAATTATTGTTGGAACTGAAGACTTAAATAAATCTTCAAAATTAATTTTACCAAATAAATTTAATTTAATTATTAATTTATTTTATAGCTCAAAAAAAATTAATAATATAACAGATTATGACCAATATTTTAAATTTAGCATATATTATCTTACAAACTTTCTTTCAAAAATTAATAAAAAACAAATTAATAAAATTATATATACAAGTAGTGCTGCAGTATATGGTGAAATAATTGATAATCATAATAAAAGAAATGTTTATGCTAGTACTAAAATTTTAATTGAAAACTATCTTAAAAATTTAAAGTTAACCAAAAATAAATTAGTTATTACAAGATTATTTAATTTGTATGAATTTAATGATGTTTTTTCATTACTATCGAAAATAGCAAATTGTAAAAAAAATAGAAAAAAAATTGTATTATATAATGCTGGTGAGGGTGTTCGAGATTTTATTAAAATTACAGATGTTGTAAAAATATATAAAAAATTACTTGAAAATAAATTTATTGGAACAATCGATATTGGAACTGGAGAGGGAATCCAAATTAAAAATTTAATTGATGCACTTAAGCTCCCATATATTAATAAAAGTTCTTTAAATGAACAAAAAATTTCAATTGCCAACATTTCAAAATTAAAATCAATTTATCCAAGATTAAATTTTTTTAAGATAGAAAGATTTTTTTTATCAAAAGGAATTTTTTTAAAAAAAAAAATACACAGAATTAATTTTCCAGTTGAAAAAGAAAATCAACTAAACGAAAATATAACAATAATATATGGGGCTGGATTTTCAGGAAAAAAATTATACGATCAAATAAAACTTTCTAACAAAAAAAATAATGTTTTTTTTATTGATGATAATGTTAAATTACATGATACATATTATAAAAGTAGTCCTATTATAAGTTTTCAAAAATTTTTAGAAATTAACAAAATAATTAAAATCAATAATATAATTTTTTCAATACCTTCATTAGAAATACAAAAAAGAAATAAAATTTTAGAAAAACTCTCAAAATTTAATGATGCGATAATGTTGCTTCCACCAAAAGATAAAATTATAAATAATAAAATATTTTACTCAGATTTAAAAAAAGTTAGTTATTTAGATATATTAGATCGTAAAAATTCTAGAATAAATAATAAACTGATTAAGTATTTAGATAATTCAAATGTGTTAATTACAGGAGCTGCAGGATCAATTGGTTCAGAATTAGTGTTGCAAGCAATCAAAACAAAAGCTAAAAAAGTAATTTGTTTAGATATTAACGAAACTGAGTTGTTTAGACTAAAAAATGATCTATCATTTGACAAAAGAATTGATTTTGTTCTTTGCGATATTAATGACAGCAAAAATTTAAAGAAAATATTAATAAAAAATAACATTAGTCAGATTTTTCATGCAGCAGCCTATAAACATGTTGATATGCTTGAAAATAATCTTGATGCCGCTATTAAAAATAATATTTCTGGAACACTTTCTTTAATAAAAAATTTAAACAATAAAGTTAAAAATTTAATTTTTATTTCCACTGATAAAGCGGCGAAACCAGTAAATATTCTTGGAATTACAAAAAGATTTTCAGAATTGATGTGTTTATATTTTTCAAAAAAAATTAAAACTAATTTTACAATTGTAAGATTTGGAAATGTATTTGGAAGTAGAGGATCTGCTATAGAAGTTTTTGAAAATCAAATTAAGAATAATTTACCAATTACATTAACTAACTTAAAGGCAGAGAGGTACTTTATGTCTATAACAGAAGCTTGTAATTTAGTAATGCAGAGTTCACAACTTAAAAGTAGAGGTGATATATATATTCTTAATATGGGCAAACAAGTAAAAATCTATGACATAATTAAAAAAATGTTAAATTTTTACAATTTAAAAGATTATCCTATATTAAAAACTAAATTAAAAAAGGGTGAAAAGTTAAAAGAAATTTTAACTACTTCAAGAGAAAAAATTAAAACATTACACTCAGATATTTTTAGTATAACAGAAAAAAAAATATCTTTCCATCAAGTAGCAAAGATTGTTGCTTTGATTGAGGGTAATAAAAATTCAAGTTTAATATTAAAAAAAATAAAACAAATAAAAAATCTATAATTTAAACCTAAGATTATTATTTAATATCGTTATTCTCGCATTTTTACGAATTTTTTTTTGTTCTGAAAAGTTTAAATTTGTTATTTTATTTAATACTTTTTTAAAAGATTTAGTATCTAGATCAAATACAAAACCATTCCTTCCATTCTTGATTATTTTAGACTGATTACTTTCTTTAGACACAACACAAATAGACGCCATAGACATTGCCTCTAGCATTGAAATCGATGTGCCCTCAGATAAAGAAGGTAAAAAAAACAAATCAGTTTTATTTAAAATATTTTTGATAAAATTTTTATCTTTTCTTCCATGAAAAGAGACCTTTATAGAATCAACATATAAAATTTTTTTTATTTTTTTATAATATTGATATTGATTTTTAAGTATTTCTCCAATTATATTAACTTGAATTGGCAAATTTATATTTTTTAGAAATTTTGAAAATTGGTAGTAGTTTTTTGTTCTATTTATATTTCCTATTAGAGTAAAAATTAATTTATTTTTACTTTTTAAATCTACCATTTTTCTTCTTTGCCAGAATCTTGCATTTATTTTTGGATAATAAACTTTGTATTTTTTAATTTCTAATTTTTTGGCGATCATTTTATTTATGCAAATAATTTCAATATGGAAAAAAAAATTTATAATTTTAAAAAAAAATTTACCTGTAGAAGTAACATCTTCAATTAAAAACCAATAAATTTTTTTTCTTAGAAAAATTCCAGATAATATTGGGGCCAAATTAAAAATACTAAATACAAAAAATAAATTAGTTTTTTTAATATTCTTATTTATTAAAATTTCATAGATATTAATTATTATTTCAAAAAAATATAAATATTTATTATATCTTTTAATATTGATTAAACTTTGATTCGACCATTTAGATTTTCCACATGTAATATTTAAAAATTTTTCATTTTTAAGATCTCGTACAATATACTTACTATAGATATGGGGACCACCAATTCTATTATCTAAAAAAAAATTTGAAATCACTTCTTTTTAATTATTTTAAAGTTATTAATAAAAAGAGCGTCCAAGTCAGTTCTCATCAGACATTCAATGGCTTCTTTTGGAGATCTAACTATAGGTTCATTTTCATTAAACGACGTATTTAATAATACTGGTACTTTAGTCTTTAAGAAAAATTGGTATATCAATTCGTAATACAGTGGATTTAATTCTTTTGATACATCTTGCACTCTACCAGAATTATCTACATGGGTTACCGCGCCAAGGAAACTCATTTTTTCATTTTTAACCACTTCAACACTAGACATATAAAAATTTTTAAAATTATTTTTCATATACCATAGCTCTTTTTCTTCTTCTAATATTGATGGAGCAAAGGGCCTAAAGTTCTCTCTTTTTTTAATTTTAAGATTAATTTTATCTTTCATTTTAATATCTCTTGGATCTGCTAAAATAGATCTGTTTCCTAATGCACGAGGTCCAAATTCCATTTTTCCCTGGAACCATCCTATAACTTTTTGATCCATTAACATTTCTACAGCACAATTAATTAATTCATTTTGAGAATTAAATTTCTCAAAATCTATTTCATTTTTTATTGATCTAATAACTTCTAATACCTCATTATCAGTATAAGAATTTCCAAGATAAGGTGTAAAATTATTTTTTAAATCAATTTGATATTTATTGTTTATGTACATTCCCGCTCCTATTGCTCCTCCTCCATCACCAGGAGAAAATGGTATATATAAATTTTCAAAATTATTTTCATAAATTAAAAACTTGTTGGCTGATGAATTCAATGCACATCCACCGGCAAATATTAAGTTTTTGCTAAAATTGTTTTTTTTAATAAAGTTTATTATTTTTGAAAATAATTTTTCATAAACCTTTTGCACTGATGATGCAAAATTTTTTTTAAAATTAATATCATTTATATCTTCGTCTTCGAATAAAGATAAAATCTTGTTATTATAAATTTGGTTTTGATTTGGTTTTCCATTAAATTTATATTCAAATTTTTTATTTGTATGATTAAAAAAATTTAAATTTAATTTAAAAAAATCTTTTTTATCATGGATAATAATATTTTTTTCTATTTTTTCCTGAAATATTGGCTTTCCATAAGGAGCTAATCCCATAATTTTATATTCATCACCATAATTCTTAAAACCCAAAAATTGGGTCATGGCTTCATAAAAAATTCCTAAAGAATTAGGAAATAATATTTTTTTAATAATTTTAATATTATTTTTTGAACATTCTGAAATTGTTAATGTAGAAAAATCTCCAGATCCATCAATAGTTAAACCTATAGCTTTTTCATATTTTGATGGATAAAATGCAGAAGCAATATGTGAAATATGATGATCCACATAATGAAATTTTAAATTTTTACTAAATGAAAATTTTTTATATAATAAATTTTTAACAATAATTTTATTTTTATATCTAAAAAAAATTTCTAATATTTTTTGAGAAAAAAGATATTCTTTTAAAAAAAATATTACTTTTCCATATAAATTGGATTTAGGGTTAGTGTTTATTGCTATGTCGGTTATATCTTCTGCACGAAGATTAGAAATTTTTAAACATTCTATTATTGAATATTGAGGAAAACCAGCCCAATGCTTTACTCTGTTTATTCTTTCCTCCTCTATAGCTGCTATTATCTGTCCATCTTTAATAATACAGGCTGATGAGTCTGCATGATAGCAATTAATTCCTAGTATAATTTTCATTTATTTTTTCTTATATATAATGTCTAGTGTTAAAGTAAGATATTTGTTAAAAAAAAATTAACTATTATATGAAAATTTCTACCGTTGTAAAAATTATACAGGCAAACATTAAAATATGGGTTTTTAAAATTTTTAAAAAAAATAAAAATATTTTACCATATAAAATTTTGCTTAACCTAACCGATTTATGTAACTCAAGGTGTACTTATTGTGAGATATGGAAAATCAAACCTCAAAATGAAATTAATTTAAGTCATATTCAAAAAATGTTTAAGTCTTTAAACGATAATTTAATATGGCTATCCTTATCTGGAGGGGAAGTTACATTGGTAAAGTATTATTATGACCTGATAGATGAAGCGATAAAAGAATGTAAAAACTTAAGGATACTTGCTTTTACAACAAATGCCCTATCAATTAATAGAGCTTATGAATATGCAATGTACGCAAAATCAAAAGGATTAGATGTTTTAATTACTATAAGCCTAGATGGAGATGAGAGTGTTCATGATAAAACTCGTGGAATTAAAGGTAACTTTAAAAAATGTGAAATATTATATAGCAAACTCAAAAATGCTGGGATTAGTGTTAATTATGGAATTACTGTTAGTGACTTGAATTTAGATTTTATAAAAAAAAATTATAATAAATTTAAAGATAAAATCAGAGCTGTAACTTTTGTTCATAGTGATGGGATTTACAATAAAAAATCAGAAATGGATGATAAAAGATTAGTTGACGGTCTAAGTATAATAAATAAAAACTATTTAATAAAAAATATTCAAGAAATTATAGAAAAAATTCACATAAAAATAAGTGTTAATTTTTTAAAAGAAAAAAGAAATAAAAATATTATACCATGTGAGGTTTTAAATACCTCAGCACATATTATGCCTAATGGAGATATTAAACCATGTATGTTTATGAAAAGCCTAGGCAATATAAAAAAAGAAAAAATAAAAGAAGTATATAATTCAGAAAATACCAATTTAGTTAGGGAAGAAATTAAAAAAAATAATTGTCCAAAATGTTGGATGAATTGCTATTCTCCTCACTCAATAATGCAACACCCAATTAAATCAATTTATAAATCTTTTTTTCGATAATGTTTTAAATATTATACTTATTTATTATCAGAAATTAATTTAAATATTTTAAAATTTTTACATGATTTATTCAAAGAGTATTTATTTAAATTATACTTCTTGTCATTAAATAATACTAAATACTCATAAAAACCATTTTCAATTAAACCTTCGTGACCTCCATTTTTTAGATTATTATTTTCTAATTCATATCTGTAATTGAATGTTTCCACTGATGGATTAGAGTAATTTGAGATCCAAGGTAATCTATAATAATTTTTATCTATAAATTTTGATCGACTAGTAGATTCTATGCATTGTTTATATTCATTTATATTTGAGTATATATTTGGGGAAAGACGACCCAATTTTCCAGAAATAATAAAAACACAAACAATTATATTAGAAATAATTGCAAAAATTATAATTTTTTTGAAACTTAAATTTGTTAAAATTTTACCTTCATTTTTAATAACTAAAAAGTTTAAAAATATAATTAAAATAAATGTATGATTATCGGAAACTCCCGCGTTACTATGAACTGCTAAATAATATATAAATGATGTAAATAGTCCTATAAATAAGAAACAATCACCAGATGAGACATATTTTTTTGATTTTTCTAGATCTAGGTTAGTTTTAATTAATTTTAAGTATAATATTATTATAATTGCTGAAAATAATATTAAATTTTTTGATAGTAGTTTTGCTGAATTATAAAATAATATAAAAAAATCAAAAGGGTATTCGGCATCAAGAAAATAAAGTGTGCCAATAAAGTTATCATTTTTTTGAATTAGAGTAGCCAAGAAAACTAGAGATATCCAGGTTAAAACTAAAAGAATATTTTTTTTAATTTTAAAATTTAAAAATAAATAGATATTTATTGAACAAAATACAATAAGTGCCGTTTGTTTAAATGACCATGCTACGAAAAGTATTAATCCTATAATTAATAAGTTCCAATAATTTGGATTTCTTTTATTTTTTACAAAAAGGAATAATGCTAATATTTCAAATAAAATAGAAATAATGTCCGGTCTTACAGTGATATTCCAATAACCAAAACTTAGTCCAAATACTAAAGAAGTACTTAAAAGAAAATTTAATTTTGAATTATTATTTAAATTTTTATTTATCTTTATAATTATAAATAAAAGCAAACAAGATGAGGCTAGTGTTAACAATCTTAATACAGTTGGAAGCCAATCAAATTCAAATCCATAAGTTATATTTAAAATTTTGAATATAACTGAATAGAAATCATAGAATAACCAATTATAAACTGTCCATCTATAGGGATAAGCAAGATGATCAACATACATAGATTCACCTTTAATATTGTACCAAATTTCCAAAAGAGACTCTTCTTCATAACCGCTAGTTAAAACATGTGTCAAATATGTAAAAGAGATTGAGTTTTCGAATCTTATAAAAAAAATTGATAGAGTTAATAAACAGCTTATGGCTAATAAAGTTAATAATAACTTATCTAAGTTTATTTTATTAAGCATTCTTTTGAACTAGTGTTAAATTTGTAAACAGAAACTTTAATATTTGATTTAATTTTTTTAATAGGATTTCTTGATGCATTTACTTTTAAATATTTCTCTAGAATTTTTTGTCCCTGACAAGCGCTTAAAGTTTTTTGCGTTCCTACATTAACAATATAATCTGGTTTAATATTTTTTATAGCAAATATTGCATTATCATTTAAGTCTCCAAACTTAAGACTTTCTAAATAATACATCTCATGCTTGCTATAAAAAAGTGATCTATAATCAATTAGAATCGTACTTTTTTCTTTAATGTTGGAATTGAGAAATTCATTCATAGAATAGCCAAAAGCGTTATCTCTTAGATAATTAATTTTAAGGTTAGATGAAAAAATTTTTGTATCTAAGTAGCCCAAATAAAATAAGAATAAAGTAATATATAATAATTGAGGAATTACTAAAAGTTTTATCAAAAAATAATTTTTATATTTCGAAAAAAATTTATAATCGGAAATTAAAATATATGAACAAAATAGTAATATTTCAGCGTAAAATCTTGCATGCTTTAAACCAGCTAAATACAAAAGTAATATACATAAAATAACTATAATTTTTTCTAATTTATTATTTTTTAAAAATAAAAAAATTGTAAATATCAAAATTGAAGTATAGCCTAAATTATCAAGCAATATACTGCCAGATGTTGGAAAAAATAAATTTAATGGAAAATTTTGATAATTATTACTAACTTTAATCTTATTTAAAAAATCAATGAAATTATTTTCAAAATTTAGATTATTCAGTTTTAAAAAATAAAATGAATAGTCTCCATAAATTAGGTACTTTTGATATAAAATTAAACAACTTAAGCCTAAAAAAAATGTTAATAAATAATAAAAATTAAAGAACTTAAAAATTAAATGATTTTTAATTAAAAAATAACAGATCAAAATAAAACAAGTAATCACAAAAGTTATTTTTGATAGAATAACTGCCAAAAAAGACAAAAGCATTAAAAAGAAAAAAGAGAGAATATTTTTTTTTAGAAAATTTTCTTTAAAATTATTATTAAATATAATTGAGAAAAAAAATAAGTTAATTGCAATGAATACTAACTGCGGTTTTCCTATGCTAAAAAGTTGAAATATAACAGGTATTGATAATAATATATAAAGAAATATCTTTTGGTTTCTAATATATTTATTTTTAAAAAATTTATCTCTAAAAATTGCATATATAATAATTAATGCTAAAAAGTTAATAAAATGTGGAAGTTGATAGTTATGGATTGCTGCGCCAAGTAAATAAAAAGCTTCTCCTGGACCATAAAAAATTTCATGATAATGCAAGGTATTAAAAGATAGTGCGCCATTTTCAAAAATTTTTTTTGGAATATCAAAATGATAAGCTATGCTATCTGCATCTGTAGCTGGCAAAAATGAATAAAAAATTAATATTATAAAAAATATTATTAAAATTTTGTCTGAATAAAAAAACTTATTAATATCTCTAAGAATGATTGTGTCTTTATTAATTTTAATTATTGAAAATACAAATAAAATGAAATTTATACCGTAAGTAATATTTATTATATAAAAATTATATAAACTTACTAAGTAAATTAATATTGATATAAATATAAATCCTACAATAAATTCAAAAAATAAATTTATAACTTTATCTTTATAAATATTTCCTAAATTAATTTTTAAGAGAATTAATGAACCAAGAAAAGATAGTCCAAAAAAAATAATTATATTATGAAATAAATTTATAAAAATCATTTAAAATAAGTTTTTAATTTTTTTCTATATTTAATTAGTTTTTCTTTAGTTCCAATGTCGTAAAAAAAATTTTTTGTTTCTATATAGTCTATTTTGTTTTTATTAATAAGTTTTTGAAAGAAAAACTCTTCAAATGAAAAATTATGTATTTTTAATTTATTTAACAATTTTTTTTTTACAACATATACTCCTGCGTCGACATAATTAAATTTTACATTTCGTTTTTTTGAATACAACTTCAATTTTTTTTTGTAAATATAAATGTTATTTTTTATATCCAAATTAGACTTATTTCTATAAACTGAAATTAATAAGTTTTTATTATTATTTTTTTTAAATTTTTCAGTTATTCTTCCATATTTTTCAGGTAGAAAACTATCTCCATTTAGTAAAACAAAACTTTTTTTTAAAAGTTTTTTTGCGTTTATGATTGCTCCCCCAGTGCCTAATACTTTTTTTTCTACTGAAAAATTTATATTATAATTAAGTCTTCTTTTTTTTTTAAAATATTTAACTATATGTCTATGTTTATAGCCACATAATAACAAAAAATTATTAAAACCCTGGTTATTTAGATAATTGATGATTCTTTCTATAAATGGTTTCTTATCAAACAATAGCATAGGTTTGGGTGTTTTTTTTGTAATTTCTTTAAGCCTAGATCCTTTGCCGCCGCATAAAATAACTATTTGCATTAATTAAAAAATCTATACTTAAATAAAACTTTCAAAAAGCTAATCCCATCCCTAAAAAAATTTATTTTTTTTCCTTCTGCTTTGCTTCTAGCCTTATAATTAACTGGAATTTGCAATGGGTAGATTTTTTTTTTAAATAACTTGCATAAAAATTCTACTTCTGTTTCAAAATGATTTGTTTCAAGTTTTATTCCTTCTAATATTTTTATATTAAAAACTTTATACATAGTAGCTTGATCTTTTATTTTCACATTATACAGAATATTCATTATAGCATTGATAGTAATGCCTCCTAGGTTTAAAAAAAAACCATATAATTCTTCATTTTTTATTTTTCTCATTTTCCAGGGAGAATCATCTTCTTTATTAAAGCGAATACCCAAAACAAAATTTGTTTGATTTTTAAAAAGTGGCGTTAATAATTTTTCATAATCATTTATATCATATTCTAAATCTGCATCTTGTATTAATATAAACTTACCAGTTGCTTTTTCAAAACCATACTTAATTGCATACCCTTTTCCAGGTTGTGTAATTTCATATAATTTTGCAAAATTATGATTTTTTTTTAAGAAATTCTCAATCTTAGTTTTGGTTCCATCATTCGATCTTATATCTAACAAAATTATTATTTCTTTTTCTAAATTAATTTTTAAAAATCTATGCCTTTGCAAACTTTCCAGAACATTAATGATTGTTTTCTCTTCATTAAATACTGGAACTAATATTGAAACTTTATCCATGCAAAACCTTAACACCGTTTTGCTCAATTGAAACTTTCGATAAGTATTTATTATTAATTTTTTTTTTTAATCTAAGTAAATTTTTTTTACTTGAACATAAAGTAATATATCCATCTCCTCCAGCACCATTTAATTTAGCAGCATCAGCTCCATTTCTAATTAGATCATTAATAATACTTAATATTCTATCGTTAGAAATTTTTTTAGAAAATTTTTGTTTAACTTTCCAAGACTCATTTATCATATTTACTAAATTAGAATAAGAAAAGTTTTTTGTATTTTTTTTAAAATAATCATCAGTTAAATTTCTTATTTTATCTAAGAATTGAAAATTTAAATTTATATTTTTTCTTACATCTTTTAAAATTACATTTGCCGATCTATGTCTTCCACTCCAATATATATAAAACTTATCATATAAATTATTCATTTTATTACTTAATTTAATTTTTTTTATTTCAATATTATTTTTCTTAAATTTAAAATAATTCATTCCTCCATAAATCGCAGCTGCGTGGTCCTGATATCCGATAGGACTTTTCAAATTATCTAATTCAATTTTTGTTGCTAACTTAAATAATTTTTGTTTACTTATTTTTTTATTTTGTATTTCAAAAATTCCTTTTATTAGCCCAACTATTAAACTACTTGACGATCCAAGTCCTGAACTTGGTTTAACATCGTTAAATATAATAATTTGTACAGATTTATTGAACTTTAATTCCTTCAAAGTTTCTCTAATGATTTTGTTTTTTATATTGTGTGTATTGTTTACATTTTCAACATGATTAGTTAGATGAATTTTAATTTTTTCTTCAAACTCCGTATTATGTTTTTTAATTAAAATATAAATATATTTATTTATTGCTGTACTTATTACGCAACCATGTGATGTCTTTTTAATATAATCTGGTAAATCGGAGCCTCCTCCAATAAAACTAATACGCAAAGGCACTCTAATTAAAACTAAGTTTTTCATAATAATGTATTTTGTTATATTAAATATTATACTAATTTAATCGACATAATCTGTTTAAATAAATTTATTTTTTTTTTATAAAAAAATTTAATTCTTGATTTTCTGGCGCATAGATAATCAGTTTTTTGATCACCAATCATAAAACTTTGAGTTCTATCTATATTCCATTTTTTTATAGCCTTTTCCAGCATACCGTTATTTGGTTTTCTATCTTTTGATTTTTTTTTAAATTTACCAATTCCAAATTCTGGATGATAAGGACAAAAAAATATATCATTAATTTTTGCACCTTTTTTTTTAAAAACAGTAACTAAATATTTATGAATACTATTAAGTTTTCTTGTTGTAATTATTCCTCTACCAACAACAGATTGATTGGTAATAATAATTATTATGTATTTCTTTGAATTTAAATACTTAATTGCTTTTGGTACTCCGTTCAATATTTTTAACTCATCCTCATGTTTTATATGGCCATAATTTTTATTGATGACCCCATCTCTGTCAAGAAAGCAACATTTTTTTAACTTTATTTTTTCCATTAATTAGTCAAGATAATATAAAAAATTTTTTGTTGTAAATCTAAAAAATTTATTAGACTTTTCAGAACTTATTTTTTTTTCCATTTTTTTTAAAGAATATTCTAAATCATTAAATTTAATTGACTCAAATAAGTTTGTTTTTATTGATTTTTCCAACTTATCATTAATATTGTAAAATATATTTAATTTAAAGGAAACGCAATCAAGAGCAAAAAAACTTAAAGTATTTTCTTTTGATATTATAGAGTTTTTTGATTGCGAAATATAAAATAATGCTTTTTCTCTACTTAAGTTTTGGTAATTAATAATATTTTTATTTTTTAAATTTAATTGAAATTTATCACCTATAACAATAATTTTATATTTTTTTGATAGTCTTAATATTATTTCAGTTAAAAAATCATTACCTTTATTATTATTTTTTTTATAATAAACAATATAATCGAATTTTTTATTATTTAATTTTTTTTTTAATCTAAAATTATAAAGTATAAAATTAAAATAATAATTTTTTTTTTCTTTAAAATATTTTCTGAATTGATTGTGGGAAAATAAAATTTTATTATTTTTTTTTAAAAAAAATATACCAATGTGCTTTAATATTCTGTAAATATAACTTTTTTTTATGTTAGTTCCAGTTATGGGGCCAAGTATTGTACTTTTTGGCAAAACTAAAAAAAGCAAAAAATTCCATATTGGTAAATAATTTATATAACAAATTTTTTCTCCACCCAAATAATACCGCCACAACTTGAAAACACCAACATATGGAAGAATATAATTATAAAAAAAAGTCTCTTTGTGACTAAGCTGATTTAAGTTGATAAATTTATGGTTTTTATATTTTTTTTTTAATAGAGATAAAAAATTTAGTGCTAAAATTCCTTCCCCAGAATTTTTTTTGATATTACTTGCCCAATAATAAATTTTTGACATATATTAATTTATTTTTTTGATAAATTTATATGATTATTTAAAAACAAAAATCCAATAATATAAATAAGATAATCGATGCTATAGACTGCAAAAGATGTTTCTAAAATTGATCTTAAACCTACTATTATTAATAAAGAACAAGAAAAATGAACTAAGAAATTAATTTTTAATTTATAATCTGTAAAAAAATAAAACCTAATTATCAAAAATATTGAATAAATATAAATTGATATTATGGCAATACCAGCCAATATACCTCCAGATAATACTGCATAAATTAACGCATTATGAATAGATTGATTTATAAAAAGACGATCAGCTTGTGCACCATATCCTTTGAAGTAGTTATTTTTTATAATTTTATGTGCTTTTTCCCAATTTGAAAATCTATCTGAGCTAAATTTATTAAGTCTTTTTTCTTTTTCAATAAATTTATTTTCTGGATAAGATAATGTATCTCTAAATAAGCCGTCCTGAACCATATTTGAAATAGTGATTTGCTTATCACTTATGATTATGTTCGTTTTAACTAAATAATATTGATAGGTAGAATTTAAAACTATTGGAAGAATTAATGAAAAAATTAATAACCTTTTATCATAAAAAAATTCTTTAAAATAAAATATGATAATAAAAATACTTAAAATAATATAAATGAATGAAGCAGTTCTTGATTGAAAAATTATTGTACACAGTGCAAAAAAACTTATTACAAATAGAAGAAAAAAATTTTTTTTTTTATTTATTAAATAATAAAAAGTAATTAAAGCATATAATATTAAAGAGAGTCTAGCTAAACCCGATGATCTTGGTGGACTTTCAAATCCACCATATTTTAAATCTTTTCCATAAATTCCATAAAAATGAATTGAAGAATGATTATACATATCAATTAATGCCAATGAAAAAAAAAATAAAAAACCTGAAAGAACTATTGCCACAGTTAAAATTAAGACATATTTTTTTTCAATTAAGTTTGTAAAAATATTTAAAATGAAAAAAGATAGGAACATATAAAAAGGCCAGAAAATATTTATATTATTATTTTTTGGAGTTATTAAGCAAAAAAATATATAAAGAAAAAAAATAGTATAAAACAAAAGCGAGTGTAGATTAACAAAATTTGAAAATTTAATTTCTTCATACTTAAAATATATTATATACACTGTAAATAATAACGGTAGGAAAAGTCTAATTTTATTTATTAAGTTGTATTCTAAAAATTCTAGCGGGTTGAGATTAATACTAAAGTAAAATGAAAACCAAGTTAGCATTAACAGAATTTTATAGTAAGTATTTTTTTTAACTTGTTGCATTGATCTCTTTTCTTAATTTTGATAAAAGTGTAAAATATACAAATATAAACACAAGTACTGCCAAAACCATATTTTCACTTAAATAAAATAAACCTAGAGGTATTATTGTTAAAATAAAAATTATCTGCCAAACATACTTAATTTTTTTTTTTATCAAATAATGATGAAAATGCGTTTTATCTGCATAGTATATTTTCTTTTTATTTATAATTCTTTCAAAAGTAACTCTAATCATATCAATGCCAGGAAATAGTAAAATAAATAATATTTCATCTGCGTATAAAGCATTTGTAGTATTGTAATCATTAATTATAGATAATGAAAAAAATATTGATAAAACGCTAGTTCCAGAATTTCCTAAAAATATTTTTCCTGATAAATTATATAAAAAAATTATAATCATATTAATTATTGTAAATAAATATAATAAGTTTGGATTCTTAATTAAAAGAAAAAAGGTCCAAAAAATAATTATTGAAGTTGCTGAGCCATTAAAGCCATCTATAAAATTTAAAGCATTATATAATGCAAATATACAAAATATTGTGAATATGAAAGAAAAATTTCCCAAACCTAAATCACGACTCGCAGTTTTAAAAATTAATTTATTTAATAAAAAATCATTCTCAAATTGAGTAAGTATTATTATTGAGATTAATATTATAAAAGTTCTTATTTTAGGACTTAAATTTTTTGCATCATCCCACAATCCAATAGTAAAAAAAATTAAGTATAACAATAAATATATAATTAACTTATTTAAAGGAATCAAAGAATTGGAAAAAATTAAAATTGTAGATACTGATATTGTTAAAAATAAGCATATCCCACCAACTAACGGAGTGGGCATGTTGTGAACTTTTCTGCTATTGGGAAGATCAAGTATATTTAAAAATTTAGCAATTTTAACTCTATAATTTAATATAGTTAAATTAATTATTAAAATTAAAAAAAATATAAGAGACGATTTAAAATTTAATAAATCTAAATATATCATAAATACTATTTTTATTTATCATTACAAAATTTATTATTTTTTAAATGAAATGCATACACTATTAAATTAGCAGAACTAAAAGTTATCTGAGGTTCAATTAAAATCTTACCTTTCATTTTTTTAAGATTATTTGATTTTTGTGAAGGTTCTTCAACATGATACGATTCACCCACTTTAATTATTTTTGTAGTAAAATAAACATCTACATCAAGTTCATTGAATAAATCACAAAGATCGTTTTGATTTTGAATTCTCGTTAATATTTTTTTTCCTCCTACTAATCCTTCTAATTGTATAAGTCTTTTATCTAACAAGTAAGATACCTTACCAGCCATATCCCCCATAGCAAATGTTTCGTAATTAGATTTAGAATAATATTTTTCGATTTTACTTGCAATATTCAAAATATGATCATTATTAACATTAAAATTTTTTATAAATAAAAAAAAATAAACAGATACAAAAAAAACTCCAACAAAATTAGCAAAATGCTTTGTAAATTTTAATTTAAATAAATTTAAAAAATCATTAATTAATAACGAAGAGGATATACCTAAAAAAAAGAAATGCCATGTCCATAGTGGCCAAGCAGATCTTAAGCTATTACTCATAAAAAAAATAAAAGTAGTCAACAAAGATATTTTTGTAAAATTTTTGATCTTAGTTGAGAATAGAAAAAAAATACCCAAAAAATTAAAATAAAACATTGCTGAAATAAATCTCATACCATAACTATTTGAAGATAAAAAAGTAAACGTTTCTTTATTAAATTTTATTTCATTTATTAAACTTTTTGCAATTCCACTTTCAGGCAATGGAATCTCATAGTAGTGAAGATTTATTAAAAGATATAAAATAATCAAAATAGGAAGTAACGATAATTTAATTATATAATCCATATTTAATTTTTTTTTTATAAAAAGTTCATTCATAAAAATTACAAAATAAAAAATTAAAAATTCTAATCTTGATAAAAATGTAAAAAAACTTAATAAACAAAAAATTATTATATTTTTTTGAAAGTAAACTAAGCTTAATGAGAAAAAATAAATTGCTAATGATATTTCCATACCATTTTTAGAAAAAAAAAGAGTAAAAAAAGATATTAAAGAAGCAATAAGATGGCTTTCTTTTTCACCATATTTATTTTGAAAGAAAAATTTTTTAAAATTAAAGTAAGTAAAGAAAGTAAATAAAAAAATAGAAAAAATAATTATTGAATTAAAAATTATATCATTTTTTGAAATAACAAAAATTAAGCTAATAAAAAAAAACCATAGTGGTTGAAAACCATTTGTTATAGATATTTTATCAAAAGATATTAATCCTAAATTTACAAAATTTTTAGCAGTCGTAAGGTAATAGTAAAAATCATCAGTAAATGGTGCTTTTATATCGGATCCATAAAAAATCTCCAATCTCAAAAATATTAAAATACAACAAAGTGGATAAAATATAAAAAAAGTATTAATTTTTCTCATTTTCTCACTAAGGTTAGAATATAATGATTATTTTTGTTTAAAGGTGAATTATTATAATGGTTAAAAGTCTGTAAATTAACTTTAAATTTTTTACTCAGTTTATTCAAAATTTTATTGAAAAATTTTAAATTGTTAATGTTTTCAAAATTTTCTTGAAAAGATATAATTGAATAATTTGACCTATTAATTGCGTTAAAAAAATTTTTTCTAAATTTTAACGGGAATTCGGATATAGACCAATTCGCTATAAAACAATAATTTTTTTTTTTTATAGTAAATTTGTTTAGTTGATTTAATTCACTTATCAAGTTTATCTTACCAGATATTTTTCCAAGTAAAGGGTTATGATTATTCATTTTTAAAAAGTAATATTGAAGCAAGTTAACCTCATACATATCGTATATTGTGTAGGAAATTTTCTTATTTAATTTACAGAATATATCAGCCATACAACCATATCCACCACCTATCTCAATAATATTTTGTATTTTCTCTAAATTTATCGATTTAATACTGTTTAAAAATTTTTTTATAATATAAACTTGCCTAATTCTATTTCCGCTACTGCTTGAATACAAAAAAAATCTTACTGGTCTACCCACATCATTTTCTAAAATTAATTTTTTCCAGGTAGGCCAATTTTTATCCTTTTTTAGTTCAAGAAGTTCAAAAAAAATAAATAACCTGTTATGTATAAAAAAAATTTTTTGAATAAATGAATTTCTTAAAAATTTATTTAAATTACCCAATTTTATAACTTTAATAATTTCTCCAGCAAGATTTTTATGAGTGTTTAATCTTGGGTTTTTTTTATAAATTTCATCGCTTTTTTTTTTAATAAATTTTTCTAATTTAAGATGTTTTTTAAAATTAACTTTTATTTTTTTAAAATAAAAAATTGAAAAAAGAATACTAAATTGTCTTAAAAAATTCCGTAACATGCTTATTCCTTAAAAAATCATTTACTATTGATTCCATCGTGTAATTTTTGTTGAATTGATTTATTTTTTTATTTTTTATATTATATTTTAAATTCTTTATAATGCTCTTGTAAAAAAGTTCCTTTTTTAAAACAATAGGAAAATTTTGTTTCTTAAATGAAATTCCTTCTATTCCTTTTTTTGTTGTTAAAATTTTAGCTCCAATAAGCATAGCCTCAATAATTTTAATTCTTGTTCCAGTTCCTTTATCAATTGGAATAACCATTAACTTAGAATTATAAATAAGATTAAGCAATTTTGGTTTTGAAACAATACCTAAATTAATAATGTAATTTTTTTTATTTTCATATCCACCCCCGGTCAAGACAAGCTTTAATCTAGGGAATTTTTTAATTACTTTTGGCATTAATACATTGGCCAAATAATCTATAGCATATTTGTTAGGTAGATATTTATATGATCCACAATAAATAATGTAATCAAAATTAATTTTTTTTTTTTGAAACTTTAAAATTTTTTCTGATACCCCATTTTTAAGATTAATGCATCGAACATTATATAGTTTTTCAATTTTGTTCATTTCTATTTTTGAAACAGATGTAGATAAATCTGAATTATTAAATACATAATTTTCTAACTTTTTAGAAAAATAAGCCATAAAGTAAGATGACATCATTTTTCTTACTTCAAATTCTATGCTGTGAGAGTGATAAATAACCTTAGTTGATGGTGAGAATGTTTTAAAAAGTATTAACGATATAAAGCTATAACCTATCCAGCTGGGACCCTCTATTATAACTAATTTTTTTTGAGTTTTGCCTAAATATTTTATAATTTTATAAATTAAAAAGGGGATACTCAATATCTTCAAAATTGGTTTTTCTTTGATGATTCTGAATGAGAAAAGATTTTTTTTATTAACATTATTATTTAAATGTGAAAT
>TARA_B100001175_G_scaffold181586_1_pt1 | contig 63055 bp, 68 predicted proteins | sample TARA_B100001175 | Tara Oceans TARA_B100001175
CTGGCTTTGGTAACAGAATTAATTTAGATCCTTTAGGCGCACTAGCAATAACAACTACTGATTTAGGTAATGTACTTAAATCAGCAGGTTATATGTGTACTCTTCCATTTAATCCATTAGGTGGAGTTCCTTGTCCAGAAGCCGGTCTTGGAACGCCAGTTGATGTATCTGGAAATAAACTTCCTCAATCACCTGATTTATCATATAGCTTGGGCTTAAACAAAGACTTTGCTACTTCTAACGGAATAGTGTCCTCAAGACTAGCTTTTAGATATATGGGAGAAAGAGAAGGTACTGTATACAATGAAGCACAAACTCGTGTTCCAGAACATAAATATTGGGATGCATCCGTTACTTTCAGACCAAATGATGGTAACTGGTTTGTTAAATTTGAAGGTAAGAACCTTAATGATGATAAATATGTTGGATCATGGTACATGGCGAGTGGACTCCAAGGTGGAGCTAAATTCGCAACAATTACAGATCCCAGAACATGGAGTATCGGATTTGGTACTACGTTCTAAGATTTTTAAATGTCACAAAAAGGCTGGTTTATCCAGCCTTTTTTAATTAAAATACTTTTTAGTTAAAAATTCGTTCAATAAACGTGGGGGATATATGTTTAATAAAAAATTAACTAGTAGACTATTTACATTATTATTAACTTGTTCTTTTTCATTTTCTGCATTCGCGCAAGAAGTTGAAGAAGTTGTAGTTACAGCAACAAAGAAAGAAGAATCAACACAGGATATTGCTATATCTGTAGAGGCTTTTACATCAGATATGCTAGATTCAGAACAAATTTATGACCTTTCTGACTTAACAGAGGTTGTGCCTGGTTTTGGTTATGGTAAAGGAATAGGTTCTGGCTCTTCATTCCAAATGCGTGGCATTGGTTCATATGGTATCGGAGCTGCAGTTGTGTCATCTCTTGTAACTAATATGAATGGTCACAGTGTAGGTACTGGTCAATTTGTTGATCTAGGCTTTATGGATATTGAAAGGGTTGAGGTGCTTAAAGGACCACAGGGAACTTTAAATGGAAGAAACTCTGTCCAAGGTGTTATTAATCTTATTACAAAGAGGCCAACTTCTGAGTTGGGTGGTTATGTTGATATTGAAAGTGGTAATTTTGGCAGATCTCTCATGAAAGGTGCTGTCAATATACCAATTACAGATAGTATAAATTCAAGGATAGCATTTATGTCTAACCAAAGAGATGGAATGGTTCATAATGCTAATACCGGTAACGATTATGATGACAGAAATGACATGGGTCTTAGATTGTCTGTTGATTGGGATATAAGCGATATTACCGATTTAAAGTTTACATATTCCGGCCAAAAAAGTGATGATAATAGACCACAAGAAGAGGTATCGTTTTGTGCACAAGATCAATTCTTTGGCTGCTCTCCATATTCAAGAGGTGGAATTAACCAAGCAGCTGACACACGTGGTCACGTAGCAGGTTTATTTGGCTTTTACTCATTGATAGATCCAGGAACCATTGTTAATAAATATGGCCCATCGCTTGCTGGCGGTTTTGATACATTGTATCTAGACAGAGAACCAACTCACTATCAAGAATCAGAAGTTACAAATCTAGAATTGAATCATGAATTAAATGATGATGTTCAAATGATAGTTAAATATACATATACAACTAGAGCTTTCCATCAGATGAATGATAATGATGGAAGTATATCGAATGTTCCATTGTTAGGTGTCGGAGCAGCATTAGGCTTGCCTCCTGTTGAAGCAAATGTTTGTTTTGGTGGAGATATTCAATTTTGTGAAATGGCTAATTCTGATAGAACATATGATTTTTCAGATGTAGAAACAGAAAGCAAACAAGCAGAAGTGAACCTTGTTTCAAGTTTTGACGGATCTTTTAATTATACATTTGGTTACTATTGGCTTGATGACACTACTGATAATGAATATAGAGTGCAAACAATGGGAACTCAATTAATTGGAGACTTTGGTTCTCACCCATATGCACCAGTTTTATTTGCATTAACTGGATTAGATTATTCTAACAAAGGTGGTTTTGCTTTTTATGATCAATTATTAAGACTTATGGCAGTCATTCCTAGCGTTCAACAAGTGCAAGGTGGATTAATAACTGATCCTGCTACTGTTCAGGGCATATTGGGCGCATATAGTGCTCTTGTAGGAACTATTAATGCAATGCCTGATATGACCGTTCCAGTTGATTTAAGAGGTACATTAAGTGATCAGCATGTTAGAACAAAATCTCAAGCACTTTATGGTGAGATGTATTTTGATTTAAGCGAAAACACAATGCTTACTGTTGGAGCAAGATACGATGATTTTCTTGTAGATAGCTCAAACTTCAATGACCTTGTTGGAAGACAATATGTAGCTAGAGGCGGAAATGCTTATGATAATCCAAGAGACATTCCTGGCATGCTTCAAAAGAGGACTGTTTCTGATACATCATCTTCATATAAATTAGCTCTTCAGCATTATCTTAGTGAAGATGTAATGGTATATGGAAGTTACACCACTGCTACTAAAGCAGGTGGCGTAAATGCAGGTTCTAGTTCTAGCACCTACGATCCAGAAGAAACTGCTGTATTAGACTTTGGTCTAAAAGGCATCTTTCTTGATGGGGCTATGCTACTAAATATGAATGTATTTAAAAATGATAATCAAGGAATGCTTCTTGCAGCAATTGTAGATGATGCAAGTATTAACTATAACCTTGATGCAGAGATTACTGGATTTGAAGGACAAATGTCATTCTTCCCATCAGAGACTATGCAAATTCAGCTTAGTTGGTTAAAAATAGATAATGAAATAACTTCTGATACTAGCATTATTAATTATCTAAACCCTGTTGGTGGACAATTGGTTGCATATCTTGGTGCTTTAGATCCTAATGGAACAGGTGCTATTACAGGTGCAGCGTTCTCAAACGGAGCAACTTTATTTAAATCTGGAGGATTTAATTGTTTAGCTCCTCAATTTGCTCCTGCAGCAGGATTACCATGCCCAGTTGCTCAAGGTGTTCCATCGAGCTTGCAAGGTAATAAACTTCCAAATACTGCTGAATTAGAATATAGCTTATCTATAACCAAGGTATTTCCAACAAACAATGGAGAAACCTCTGCAAGAGTATCTTATAGATTTAGAGATGAATCTAATTCAAGTGCTTTTGAAGAAGAAAGAATGGCAATTCCAGCCAATAAATACTTTGATATGCTTGTTAAATTTACACCAAATGATAGTGACTGGTATGTTGCATTATATGGCAAGAATATAGCTGATGATAGACAGCTACAATTCTTAAGAACAGCTAGTAACCTTCAGGGTGGTCAGCTATACGGTTCTTTCTCAGATCCAAGAACATGGGGTCTGCAGTTTGGATTTGAATTTTAATATCATCTAATCTCAAAAAGCCCAGTGTGATGCTGGGCTTTTTTTATTTATACTACTCTTATGAAGCCACTCCCATATATCCACGACACTATCAAAGTAACTGAAGACATGTGTGATCATAATGGTCATATGAATGTTAACTATTATTACAAATTGTTTGATAGCACTTATACCTCTTTTTATATAGATGAATTAGGCTTTGGTGAAGATTATATTAAAAGCGGTTTCTCAACTTTTACTCTTGAAGATAGCATTAGATATCTCAATGAATTTAGATTAAATGAACATGTTTATCCTTCCTTTGTTTTATATAAAGTAAATAAAAAATTAATGCATTTTGTTGGCATTCTTCAAAATAGTGATAATGAGACAGCGGCTATTTTTGAAACTGTTTTGGGGCATATAGATCTTAACAAAAGAAAGATTGTAAATTTTCCTGATAACAAAATTCACCATTTAATACATGTAGCTAACTTACAAAAAGAAAATATAAATATTCCTTTTGAGATTAAATTGCATATCAAAGATTTAAATGAATAGTAGGATTTTTATAGCATCATTATTTATCACACTTTTTTCATTACCTATAGGAAGTTTTGAATTTAGCGTAATGACATTAAACGCTCAAAATTTATTTGATACCATTGATGATAAAGGAAAGGATGATAAAGCCTTTCTCCCAATTGAGTTAAAAAAATCAAATGAACACATTCGATCGTGCAAAAATATTAAAGTTACATCATGGAAAAATGAATGTTTGTATCTTGACTGGGATCCTGAAACAAAAGACGCTAAGTTAAGAAATTTATTTACAAATATCATAGAGTATGATCAAAAGGGTCCAGATATCTTAGCCTTGCAAGAGGTTGAGAATGAAAATATTTTAAGACAACTTTTTGTATTATTAAAACCTTATGGGTATGTTGATTTCAAGCTAATTGAAGGTCGAGATTATAGGGGTATTGATACTGCCATTATTTCAAAATTTAAAATATTAGATTCAAAACTTCATTACATATCTTTCTCGGGAGAATTCGAGGGCAAAGACACAAGACCGATTCTTGATGCAACATTAAATATCAATGGTAAAAATATAAAAATATATAATGTTCATTTTCCTTCGGGATTTCATGATGTCTCTATGAGACTTGATTCATTAGACCTACTTAGAGAATTACTTAATTCTCATAATTATCCCGCAGTTGCTCTTGGAGATTTTAATGTAAACACCGAAGAGGATAATAAACTTAATATTTATATGTCGGAAGAATCTGATTGGAGTGTCGCACATTTAAAAGGATGCAACGATTGTAAAGGAACATATTATTATGGTTATGGAAAAACCTGGGAGTTTTTAGATACTATATTTTTATCAAAACATAGAGGAATTAGTTATATAGAAAATTCTATTTACATTCATATAACTAATCTTAATTCTTATAGCGATACCGGCAAACCTATAAAATTTAATCCTGTTAGCCAAAAAGGGGTTTCGGATCATCTTCCCATGGTTGCAAAGTTTAAATTAAATTAATTAGTAAAAGATTTTTTTATCTTTTATGGCATTTAGAACAATCTAATTCTTTACAAATTTGATGATTCTTAAAGTGAGATAACGCAAGCATTATTGACCCTAGCAGAGTTAGTGCTTTTTCTCCAGACTGTCCTACTATATTTTCTAAAAAGATGGCAAGACTAAGTATTATTAATCCCAGAATACCAAAAATTAAAACAGAAATTTTTTTATGATTTTTATATCCTAAAGTTAAAGCAAAGATGCTAATAGGAGCTGCTAACATTAATATCGCATAGTGCAATAGTTCACTTTCAACAGAAAATGATGAGACCCCATAAGCTAATATAATTATAGAGGGAGCTAAAAAACAATGGATAACACATGCCATGGAAAGACCAACGGCCATTTTGTCACTAATTAATTGAGTTTTTATCAAAATTATTGCCTCCAGCCGCCTCTATCAAATATTCTCAAGTAAGTAAGTTGATCATGATCTGAATCATTCACAACCTTACAATAGTCTCCAGACTCAACAAGAACAACATCTCCAGCAGAGAGCTCGTATGAATCTTTATGTTCAATTCCATAAGAAGGATTTGAACCATGACCCTCGTCCGAATTCATATATTCAACAACTTCCATTGTGCCTCTACCATTTGTAATTATATAAACTACATCTGAATCAATAAGCTTATGTCCAATAGTTGATTTGCCAGGTTGGATAACAGTCTTACTTGCAATAATTCTTTGAAGAAGATCATTTGACCATACAGTATAGTCATCTGTTACCTTTTGTGGAGAACCACCAATCCTAAAGTTTGTGTATTTTTTAGCCATAATAGATTTCCTTCCGTAATTATAGTTATTTGTAATTAATATACCAGCATATCTTGTTAATAAGGGTGTCGTTATTAAACATAATTTACTATACTTAGGCATAAATATATTTACTATATAGAGGAGAATTTCTAATGAGCAAAACATATTCAAACCCAGAAACAATTGGTCTTCATGCAGGATGGAGAAAAGATGACAACACTAATTCAGTAGCAGTTCCTATTCATCAAACAACAAGTTTTCAATTTGATGATACCGAGCATGCAGCTAATCTTTTTGCATTATCTGAGTTAGGAAATATTTATTCTAGAATAATGAATCCGACTTGCGCGGTTTTAGAAGACAGAGTTGCTGCTCTTGAGGGTGGTGTGGGCGCATTAGCAGTCGCATCAGGTCAAGCAGCTTCAGCAGTTGCAATTCAAAACTTAGCTTCAAATGGAGATAATATTGTTGCGTCAGCACATCTTTATGGAGGTACATATAATCTTTTTAAAAATGTTTTTTCTGACATGGGAATTGAGGTAAGGTTTGTAGATCCTGCAGATCCAAATAATTTTGCGGAAGCAACAGATGAGAAGACAAGGGCTTATTATGGTGAAGTGTTACCTAATCCAAGTTTTGAAGTATTTCCTATATCTGAAGTCGCTGAAATTGGCAGACCTTTGGGAATTCCGTTAATTGTTGATAATACTGCTGCTCCAGTAATTTGTAAGCCTTTTGATCACGGCGCAGCTATCTCAATGCATTCGACTACAAAATTCATAGGCGGTCATGGAACTTCAATAGGGGGAATAATTGTTGATAGTGGTAATTTTGATTGGGAGGCGGTGCCTGAAAGGCAACCAGCTTTAAATACTCCAGATCCTTCTTACGGAGGTGCAGTTTGGACAGAAGCAGTAAAGCCTTTAGGTCCAATAGCCTACATTTTAAAAGCTAGAACAACTATTTTAAGAGATATGGGGGCTGCAATGAGTCCCTTTAATGCCTTCATGTTTATTCAAGGTTTGGAGACCCTTGCATTGAGAATGCGAGAACACAGCAGTAATGCTGAAAAGGTTGCTGAATACCTTTCAAATCATGATTCTGTGGAAAGAGTTAGCTATCCTTCATTAATGGATGGATATGCCAAAGAAAGAGCTGAAAAATATTTAACCAGAGGAAACGGTGGTCTAATGGGTTTTGAAGTTAAAGGCGGCAGAGAAGCGGGTGAAAAGTTTATTAATGCTTTGGAGATGGTTTACCATGTTGCAAACATTGGTGATTCAAGAAGCTTGGCTATTCATCCAGGTAGCACAACACATAGTCAACTTAATGAAGACGAGTTGTTAGCAGCCGGTATTACGCCAGGATATGTGAGGCTTTCGATTGGTTTAGAGCATGTTGATGATATCATTGCCGACTTTGAGCAAGCTTTATCGAAGATATAAAAGATTTTGAGTCAAGAATTAATTACTTATATAGTTCTTGGCTCAAACAAAAGATTAAAGGGTTTGAAGCTTCCCAATTCGTCAAAAAATGAAGAATACATATTAGCTAACCTGTCAGAAAAAAAATCATTTGAAGAAACCTTAGATCAAATCATTTTTGATGCGAAAGGAAACATTATAGTTTTGCTTCCGCCATCATCATTCCCCAATTCCAAATCAAAAGAAATATTACAAAAAATATCCATGATCGATCAGTCATCTTGGGGATGGTTTAGGTTTAATGATAAAAAAAATGATTTTTTACAAAATCTCAAGAAAATTTCTTCATCGATGAGCAGCATTCCAAATATTGAACAAGGTATATATTTCAGCAAAAGACTCTATTTTTCTGTAGGTGGTATTGGGAGATTTGGACCATCCCCTTTTAAAGAAATATCAAAAAGATTTTATTCACGAATTGATCCACAAAAACCATTACCTCCTCTTATAATAAGAACTAAAAACTTAGATATATTTCAAAAATGAACACTCAAATTATTAAAGCTGAAAACATATCATTTAAGATAAATGAAAATAGACTTTTTCATAATCTTTCTTTCTCTTTAGACAAGGGAGAGGCGTTGCATATTATTGGATCTAATGGGTCGGGTAAGTCCACCCTGATTAGAATAATATTAGGCATAACCCCGCAGTCAAAAGGCTCTATTGTGATATCAAATATTAACAATATTTGTTATCTTGGTCATAAGAATGCCCTTAAAGGTTATCTATCTGTTTTTGATAACCTTATGCTTCACGAATTAAATAATCATAAAGACCTTAATTACTATTTAGCTAAACTTGATCTTGCTAAGTTTTTAGATATTGCAGTTGCAAATCTATCGTTTGGCCAGCAAAAAAAACTTGCACTATTAAGAGTTTTTTTAAATGACTCTAGCCTAATAATGTTAGATGAGCCTTTTGTTGGACTTGATAAAGATACTTACGATTTTGTTCAAAATTTCTTACTAAAGGAGCTTGATGCAGGTAAAGCTCTTATTTATACATCACATATAGATTGTGAAATTGAATCAAAGGTACTTAACTTATGAAAATTTTTTACTTAGAATATTTAAAACTTAACAAAAAAACAAGACATTGGCTTGGACCAATTATAGTATTTGTTCTAATCATGATCGCATACCCGCTAACAGTTGAATTCCTTGAAAAAGACTTAGAGAAAGGCTTTTATTCTTTATTATGGATATCAATACTTTTATCTATGATGCTAGCGACTGAAGACATCTTTTTAGAAGATTACAATGATGGAACTTTAGAGCAAACCGTTATCTCTATTTCATCCTTTCCAATTTTAATCGCAAAAAAGATTTTTATATATTGGTTTATGATCGGAATTCCCATAGCTTTTTTAAGCTTTCTTTTTTCACTTGGAATTACAGAAAATTTGTACATAAGTCTTCTAATCGTACCTTTAGTAATGATCTGTTCATATATTTTTCTTAATCTATTTGTATTTGGCAGCGCTTTGAGCCTAAATAAGGGATCGGTGCTAGGTGCCATTATTACAATGCCATTAGCTTTACCAGTATTAATTGTATTAGGTAAAAGTGTGATAGCTATTCAATTTGGCATTAATTATATTGAACTTATGCTCTTATTATTAGGCAGCTTATCTATTATAATTACATCGGTGCCTTTTATTGCATCTTATATAATTAAAGCGCATTTAGAGTAGCTTTAAGTCAGCACACATATAAAGTGATTAAAAAATTTATACATCAATTTGCTTCACCGAAAACTTATTTATTTCAGGTAAATAGAGCTTATAAATATATTTTTTATTTCTCTCTGTCTGTTTATATATTTTCGCTAATTTGGGGAATCTTGTTTACACAAGAAGATTTTGTTCAAGGTAATTCATTTAGGATTATTTATCTTCATGTTCCAGCTTCATTTTTTTCTCAATCTATATATGGAGCTATGGCCGTAGCAAGCGTCACTTACTTAATATGGCGGGTAAAACTTGCTGCTTACTTAATAATTGCAATGGCACCAATCGGTGCTCTTGTTACTTTTTTAGCTCTTTTTTCAGGATCAGTATGGGGAATACCAACATGGGGTACTTGGTGGCAATGGGATGCAAGAATAACCTCAACCTTGATTTTATTCATAATGTACTTGGGTTTAATTTCACTTCATAACTCTTTTAGTAATCATGAGAAAGCAGATAAATTATTATCTTGGCTGGTTATAGTTGGATTTGTAAACATACCAATTATAAAAAAATCAGTTGATTGGTGGAGCACTCTTCATCAGTCAGCATCCATAACCCTGACGGATAAACCAACAATCGATCCTTCAATGTTTTATCCATTAATCGGATCAATAATAGGTTTTTTTGGCATAGTCACATGCTTAATAATTATTTCATCAAAAGTACAGATATTCAAAAGAGAAAAAAATAAATCATGGATTAAAGATTATGTTTGATTTTGCATTTAAATCGGCAGAAGAAGCCTTATATATGAATGGTCATGGTATATATGTTTGGAGTGTAGTAATAGTAGTTGCCTTTTGTTTAACTTTTGCTTTCATTCATTACAAAATAAAGCTTAAAGAGTTTAGAAAGAGATTTAATGAACCCGATTAGAAAAAAAAGACTATATAGCATTCTATTTGTTTTTTTATTTTCTGTTTCTGGAATCTCATTAATTTTATATTCATTAAACTCAAATTTAGATTTCTTTTTTACACCAACAGAATTAAAGAATAATATTATTCCGCCTGAAAAAAGAATAAAAATTGGTGGTATGGTTTTGGAGGGTTCTGTTGAGAGAAATGGCTCTAAAGTATCTTTTGTGATTACTGATTATGAGAATTCTATAAAAGTAATCTTTGAGGGCATAGTGCCTGATTTATTTCAAGAGGGCAGTGGTGTTGTAGCATTAGGATATATAAATAATCAGATTTTTTATGCAAAAGAAGTTCTGGCGAAACATGATGAAAATTATATGCCACCAAATATAGATATAGAAAATGATAGTTGAGATATCTCATTTTTTGTCATTGTTAGCAACAGGCTTATTTTTTTTAGCTGGATATTTTTCACTATTTGTTAGTAGCACTTCATACACTTCAAATCTTATAAGCAGGACTTACTCTCAAGCCTTTTTGTTATTAGCATCCTCTTTTCTTATATATGTTTGGTTAGCTGTCACAGATAATTTTAGTGTTGAATATATAGCTAATCATTCGAACTCAGCATTACCTATTTTTTATAAAGTTTCTTCTATCTGGAGTGCACATGAAGGCTCTATGTTCTTGTGGATTGTTTTTTTATCCATATGGGGATTCATATTTAATATTGCTGTAAACAATAATGATATTTTAAAGCCTAAAACTATTGGCATAGTGTCATTTATTTTAGTTGGTTTTTTATTATTTCTTCTATTAACATCAAACCCTTTTGCAACAATCTTACCAATAGCCCCAATAAATGGTGCTGACATAAATCCAGTATTGCAAGATCCTGCCTTAGCAATTCACCCCCCAACTCTTTATTTAGGATATGTTGGGTTTGTAATACCATTTGCATCATCATTAGCATTCCTTATCAATGGTGATTCTAATATTAAGTGGGAAAAGTCAATTAAAAAATGGTCTGTAATGGCATGGGTTTTTCTTACAATAGGCATCTCATTAGGTAGTTGGTGGGCATATTATGAATTAGGATGGGGGGGATATTGGTTCTGGGATCCAGTTGAAAATGTTGCATTAATGCCATGGCTGGCAGCTACAGCATTCATGCATTCATTAAGCGTTTCAATTAAGTCATCTCATCTAAGAATATGGACAATTTTACTTTCTATCCTAGTATTTTCTCTAAGTCTTTTTGGTGCATTTATAGTTAGATCAGGAATAATAGATAGCGTCCATTCATTTGCAAATGATCCTCAGAGAGGTCTGTATCTATTAGCATTTATAGGAATAATAATAGTGACCTCAGTTCTCTTATTTATTTCAAGATTTTCAATGATCAAACCTTCAAGCAATATAAAAACCTTATCAAAAGAATCATTCATTTCTATAAATAATATTTTATTTGGCACTTTAATATTTGCAATAATGCTGGGAGTCACATACCCACTTTTTTATGAGTATCTTTTTGATCAAAAGATTAGCGTGGGAGCTCCTTTTTATAATGCTATATTTATTCCAATTGTAATATTGGCATCATTATTTTTATTTTTATCAGTTGATTCTAAATGGTCAAGAGGGATAACTATTGATCTATTCAAAAAACCAATTGCATTTTCTGCAATTTTTTCAATTATCTTTGTTATAACAATATCCTTTTTGTTTAATACAACTGATATTTTTATATTACTCTCAATCTTTGCCGGTTCTCTAATCATATCAAGATATTTCATTGAGATATTTAGATACCTATTCAATAAAAAATATCTTAACCCTTATAGTGCCATAGCACACCTTGCATTAGGCTTATTACTAGTTTCTATTTCATTTAATAGTTTGTTGAGCACTGAAAGAGCTTTAAATATTAAATTAAATGAATATGAAGAATATGAAGATATGAAAGTTTACTTTAAAGATATTAAATTAATAGAAGGCTCAAATTATGATGCGGTTAAGGCGTCATTCAACATAGAAGATGAGAAAGGCAATAATTTTAACCTGAACCCTGAAAAAAGAAGATATTTTACAAGGGGGCAAATCACTACAGAAACAGCAATACATATCACTCCAATTAAAGATATATATTTAACTATAGGCGATCAACTTGATGATGGAAGCTGGATTGTAAATATACAAATAAATTTTTTGATCAGATGGATATGGTTCTCAGCTGCTCTGATGTCATTTGCAGGAATAATGTTAATATTTTCTAAAAAAAAATCTAATATATGAAAATTTTATTGAAAATAACTGTTCTTCTAATACCAATTATTTTTATTTTTATGTTTTTTTTCCTATTAACTGAAAAGAAACCATATCCTGGTGCAGATTATAAAGAGTTTCCAATCCCCAATTTCAATCTTGAAAGTTTATACGAATCTGAGCCTCTAACTAACGTAGATCTACGAGGTGACTATATTATCAATATATGGGCAAGCTGGTGTATAACTTGCAGAATAGAACATCCATATTTGATGAACTTAAAAAATAAGAGAATACCTATAATTGGAATTAACTACAAAGATGAAAGATATGATGCAATTGAATGGCTTGGAAGATATGGAGATCCCTACGATAAAATAATTTATGATTTTAAAGGTCTTCTGGCATTAGATTTAGGAGTAACTGGAGCGCCTGAAACATTTTTGGTACATGATGGAGTAATCGTAGCTCATTACCAAGGCGAGATAAATAACTCTATATGGAGTGATGTTTTTGATCCAATAATTAAAGAAAAGGAAATGTTTAAATGAAATTCATATTAATAATATTATTTTCTATAAACTTATCATCAGGTACGCTTTATGAATTTTCTAGTGATGAAGATGAAAAAAGATTTAACAGCCTAGTTAAAGATATTAGATGTCCAAAATGTACTGCAGGTTCACTAGCAAGTTCAAATGCACCCGTTTCTGAAGATTTAAAAATAAAGATTGCTGAGATGATTAATCAAAAAAAATCTGATGAAGAAATAAAATCATATGTAGTTTCTAGGTTTGGTACAGATTCTTTGTATGAGCCTGAATTTAATAAAAATACATATATATTATGGTTCTCACCTTTCATTTTTTTATTGATCAGCCTAACAATATTTTTGTTTAGAAAAAGAGCTTAATGTTTATATTTTATTTATTAATTTTATTTGCAGCATTACCAATAATCGCCTATCTCTTATCTCAAAAAACAAACAACAAAGGGCTTATATTTGGAATTACTGTAATTGTTCTTTTGTTTTCCTTAATTATATTTACCAGCAAGTTTGCATTTTTAGGAAATTTAAAAAAACAAACACTGACTACCAAGATACTTGATGAAGTGTATATTGATTCAAAGATTTCAAAAGATAACTTAATTCTAATAGAAGAGTATTTAAATGAAGACGAGGTAGTAAGTTGGATGATAAGCTTAATATCAGAATCAATAGAATTAAATAAGCTAAATTCAGCAGAAAGTTTAATAACATTTTCCGAAAAGTTCTTCACCTCAAATAGTGAAAAAATAATTTTTTATGGGCTTTATACAGAACTAAGAGACAGAAAGTTTCCTCAATTTAAAAACGCTAGCTTAGTAATTGATAAAGAATCCTTTTTTCCATGTTTATTAAATACTGGATCATTGAAATTATTTATTATGAACGGTCCAGACATTCCTATAGCCGAAATAGAATTTCAAAACATACAAAACATTAGCCTTACTAATAAGAATAGTATTATTCCAGGATTTGATTTAGCTTCAGCCTATCTTAATAATGAATCTGTAGAAATGGATATTGAGATAACTTGCAAAAATAGCTTAGATGTATTTTCTCTTAAAAACTTAATTATCCTTACTAAAGAAAAAGCGATAAGTGTTTATAAAATTAATTCAAATGAATGGTTAAAAAAACCACAATAGTTATAATATAAAGATAAAAAAATACTCTTAAAATGCAGTTAAAACATATAAAACTTTCAGGTTTTAAAAGCTTCGTTGACCCAACGAAAATATCTTTTCCAACTAATATGGTTGGTGTAGTTGGCCCAAATGGTTGTGGTAAATCTAATGTTATTGATGCAGTTAGATGGGTTTTGGGTGAACTATCTGCAAAAAACCTTAGAGGCGAATCAATGGTTGATGTCATTTTTAATGGCTCTGAAAAAAGAAAAGCTTCTGGACAATGCAGTATCGAACTTTTATTTGATAATTCTAGTGCCAAAATTGGAGGAGAATACGCTTCTTTTAACGAAGTTTCTATTAAAAGAGTAATGACTAGAGATGCTCAATCTGATTATTTTATAAATAATACAAAATGTAGGAGAAAAGATGTACAAGAGATATTTCTTGGTACGGGGTTAGGACCAAGCTCATACGCAATTATTGAGCAAGGAATGGTAAGCAACTTAGTTGGTGCAAAACCAGATGAGCTCAGAACACATATTGAAGAAGCCGCTGGAGTATCGAAGTATAGAGAAAGAAGAAGAGAAACCGAATCCAGAATAAAGCGAACAAAAGAAAATTTATCGAGAGTTAAAGACATAAGAGATGAAATAGGAAGACTTATTAGACGATTAGAAAATCAAGCTAGAGCAGCTGATAAATATAATTTATTAAAAGAAGATAAAGCAAAATTTGAGTTAGATAAAGCTATATTGTTTTCAATTGAAGCAAAAAATAGCAGAGATGATTTACAAAAGAAACTGGACTCATTTAATCGTGACTTAAAAGTAAAAAATGCTGAACGTGATACATTTCAATCACAAATTGACCAATATAGGACTGAAAATGAATCAGTTTTAAGTGAATATGAAACAGCTCAGAAGAATTTCTATGCTGTTGGTGGTGAGATTGCCAAAAGAGAAGCTAATTTACAGAATATTAATAAGACAGAATCTGAAACAAATTATCAACTACAACAAGCAAAAAAAAATTATGACAAGGCAAAAGAAACTGAGAAGAATTTTGATGAATTAAGTCCAAGTGAAAAAGCTATGCATATTTTAGATAGTATTATTTTTACTCTGGAAAAATTCAATATCAATAATGACGATATTAACAATAAAGCTATAGAATTAAAAAAACTACTCATTGATATTCTTAACATAGCAACAGCCCAATCTAAATCTTTAACAGATGAATATCTTTCAAGACAGCATGATCTTGAAAAACAGATTAAAGAAGCAGAAAAACTTAAAGAATCAATTGAAGAAGAAATGAATGAGTATGTTATAAAAAGTTCAGATGCAGAGTCAATTTTAATTAACCTCAGACAAAAACAATCAAAATTTAATGAAGATTTAAGAGATCTGGAAAATAAAAAATCTATAGCAGATTTAGATTCAAGAACAATTTCAGAAAAAATAACTAATGTTCGGATTGAGCTGAGAACATATGAGATTAATCTTGAAAATTCTAATAAAAAGATAGAAGAAGCAGGAATAGATATCAAAAATATTGATTTTTCAAATTACCAAGACACATCATTTGAAGAGGTTGAAGACAAATTAACTGAAATTGAAACCAAGATTATAAAACTTGGAGCAATTAATCTTGCAGCCCCAGATGAGATTGCTGAAGAATCCAAAAGAAAAAAGGAATTAGATGACCAATATGAGGATTTAACAGAGGCGCTAGAAAAACTAACTGGAGCTATTAAAAAAATTGATAATGAAACGAAGATTATTTTTAAGGATAGTTTTGATGCAGTAAATATAAAATTAAAAGAAATGTTTCCTAAATTATTTGGTGGAGGTGTAGCAGAACTAAGATTAACTGATGATGATACATTGAATGCAGGAGTAATATTGATGGCGCGACCACCTGGCAAAAAAAACTCATCCATATCACAGCTGTCTGGCGGTGAAAAAGCCTTAACAGCATTAGCTCTAGTGTTTGCTATATTTGAACTTAATCCAGCGCCATTCTGCTTGCTAGATGAAGTTGATGCCCCATTAGATGATTTAAATACATTACGGTTTATCAATATGGTTGAAGAAATGTCTAAATCAGTTCAATTTATTTTCATAACCCATAACAAAGTCTCTATGGAAAGAAGTGATTTCTTAATGGGCGTAACTATGCAAGAGGCCGGTGTATCAAGAATGGTATCAGTTGATGTCAGCCAAGCGCTAAAATTAGCTGAATCTTAAATGGGTACTAATTCTGATATTTATTTAATAGGATTAACAATTTTAGTTTTTTTAATTATTGTTTTTTTATTTATAAGAAAGATTTCAAATTCAGGAAAATTGAAAGTTAAAATTGAGCCAATTCAAGATTCATTTAATTCTATGGAAACAGATCCTGCTCCAGAAAATCAACAGTCTTTTGAGTTTAGTGAAAATTCGGATGATCAAGAATTAGCAATTTTTTATTTAATATCAATAGATAAATCCATATTCGATATTAATCAAATTTTTGGTTTTATGTCTAACTATGGAGCTACTATTAAAAACAAATATTTTTCTTTTAAAGACAAAAATGGTGCTGAGAAATTTAGGGTAATTAATGCTCTTAATCCTGGTACTTTTGAGCAGGAATCAGAAACTTTTGCATTAGTAGTTGTGACTGATTTAAGTATGGTTTCAGACCCGCTTAAGACTGTAAAACAAATGATTGAATTTTCTTTTAGTTTTTCAGATAAGTTTCAAGCAACTCTTTGTGATCAAGAAAGGACATCCATTACGAAACAAATGATTTCTCATATAGAAGCTAGAGCACAAGACATTGAAAGAATTAAGCAACTTAATATATCTCGAAAAACATCATAACTTTATATGAAAGACCCATGGAAAATTATCAAAGAGCTTGAGAGCGATAATAGCAGGTTGTTCAAAGAAAGTGTCATTGAAGAAAATTTAAACAACATACCTTTTCAAGAAGGTCTTGCTATGTGCTTAGATCCATTAACTACTTTTGGGGTAAAACAGGTGCCTGATTCTGAGCATGATGGGAAAGGTCTTTCTTGGGAAGATTTCAAAAAAGACGCTTTTTTACTAATTGATAGGGAGAAAACTGGCCATGCTGCTAGAGATTTAATTATAGAGTTGATGAATGCCTCAACAATGGATCAATGGAATAACTGGTATAGAAGAATATTAATAAAAGATTTAAGGTGTGGAGTTAGTGAAAAAACAGTTAATAACGTTGCAAAAAAGATGCAATTAAAATTTAGAGTTCCTGTCTTTTCTTGTATGTTGGCACATGATGGCGCAAAACATCCAAAAAAAATTTGTGGCGATTGCTTAGTTGAGTACAAATATGATGGAGTTAGAGTAATAGCAATTGTAATTAAAGGCAAAGCTACTTTATACAGCAGAAATGGGAAAATATTTCATAATTTTCAGCATATTGAAGAAGCTTTAAGCAAAACAGAATACAACAATATGGTTTTTGATGGAGAGGTGATGAGTGATGATTTTCAAGCATTAATGAAACAGGTTTATAGAAAGTCAGGAGCTAAAACCGATGATGCTTATTTAGCTTTGTTTGATATGCTTCCTTTAAAAGAATTTAATCTAGGTAAGAGTAAACTTAATTCTTTTGAAAGAAGGCTAGAGCTAAATAAGTTTTCAGAAAGCTTTGAAGATGTCATAAAATTAGTTGACTATGAGGTTATAAATTTTGATGAAGAAAAAGGTCAAAAGAGATTCTCAATAATGAATAAAGAAGCGCTTGATAAAGGTTTTGAAGGTCTTATGATCAAACCAAATAATAATTATTACGAATGCAAAAGAAGCCATGCATGGTTAAAAATAAAGCCATTTATTGAAGTCACTTTAAAAATAGTTGACATACAAGAAGGCACAGGCAAGCATGAAGGAAAGCTCGGTGCTTTTAGCGTTGAAGGAAGTGATGATGGTAAATTCTTCTCATTAAGCGTTGGAAGTGGATTGACCGATGAAGATAGAGAAAAATATTGGTCTTCAAAAGAAGAACTCATTGGAAGACTAATTGAGATTAGAGCAGATGCAATTACACAAAGCATTGAAGGAGAGCATTATAGTTTAAGATTTCCAAGATTTAAGAGTTTCAGAGGCTTCGAAAAAGATGAAAAAATATAAAATAAATTATCTAATATTATTTATTTTAGTAATATTAACTCAATCATGCGTTACTAAGCCTCCAGAAAATCCAGATAATATTTGCTTAATATTTAAAGAAAAGAAGAGTTGGTATAAAGCAGCAATTAAAACCGAAAAAAGGTGGAAGCTTCCTCCATACGTATTAATGTCATTCGTCCATCAAGAATCTAGCTTTAAAGCAGATGCAAGACCTGAAAGAGATAAATTATTAGGTTTTATTCCATGGTTTAGGCCGTCATCGGCTGTAGGTTACTCTCAAGCGTTAACTGATACATGGAATGATTATAAAGATGAAACAGGCAATAGCAGAGCAAATAGAAAAGATTTTAATGATTCTGCAGATTTCATTGGTTGGTATGCTAGCAAGGGATACTATCAGGGGTTTGAAAAAAATGATGCACGCTCCTTATATTTGGCGTATCACGAGGGTTATAGTGGCTTTGATAAGAAAACATATAGAAAGAAGCAATGGCTTATAAAGGTAGCTGACAGAGTTCAAGATAGATCATCCAAATATCAAAAACAATATTGGGGGTGTGCTAAAGAACTGAAGAAAAAGAGATTTTTATTTTTTTAATTAAATATTTTTTATCACAAAGTCTAAATTTTTAATTTCTTCTATATAGTTTTCACCAGCGATTAGAGATTTTGAAGACTTATTAAATAAGTATTTTCTTGAGACATCAACAATGTCATTGACCGAACATTCTTTTACCATTGATCTAAAATGTAATCTCTTTTCTTTATCTTTATTATCAAGCGCAGACATGAAATCAATCATTGCTTCACCATATGGAGATAATGGTTTATCAATACCAGATATGATTCCAAGAATTCCCTCATCTAAATGATCTTTCGTAATATTATCTAAAGACCACTCTCTAGAATTTTTAAAATCATCAAAGGTTTCAGAACATCTTGGATCACGATAGGAAAAGAATTTAAAAATCATATTATTAGAATCTTGCATAGCACCTGCGCCATATGCTCCACCTTTTTCTCTAATAGCAGAGTGCAAATAGCCATTTCTTAGAACAGCTCCAAGAACAGTAAGAGCTGGAGCATCAGGGTGGAACCAATCGACTGTTGGAAAAGCCTCAGCACAATAACAAACTTGAGCGCCTGTAATCCATCCTATTGCTTTATTTTGTATATCAAAATAATTTTGATTCTCTAAATTTGTATTATTCTTATTAAATTGAAATTCAAGAGAGCTATTAGCCATATCCAATGATGATGCTGTAAAAGTATAGGTAGGTATTTTAGAGATTTTATTTTTTATTGACAGAAAATAAGAAATATAATTCTTGAGATTGCCATCGTCATTAATATTTTTAGAGAGATTTTTGGCATTCTTAATAAAACCTAGCCCTGATGCCATATCATTAGTAGCAGCAATATTATTAATTTGTGCGGCTGCATTACTCATTGCAAGCACATGACCATTTTGTATAAGAGATCTTTCATTATCTGAAGAAATGAAGTTCAACATATCACTAATTCTATTGTTATCGTTGAAATTTGCTTCTTTTATAGTTTGCAACATTAATTCCTGCATTTTTGATTCATTCTTTTCAAGGCATTTTGATGAAACTCTAAGAGCTAGATTATGACTATCATTATTTTTGCTTGGTATTAGAACAAAATTTGAAGATATTCCTCCTGTAACAGATGATTGTAGTTTTTGTACCTCTTCATAATTCATATCGCTAATACCAATATCGGTTAATGTATTTGCAAACAATGAAGCAACCTTAAATTCTTTTTCGGACAAATTTTGGCATGGGAAGATCATTGAATGATATGTAATCCCATTAGTGCCGGTGTTATAAAAGTAGTTTTGTAATTGTTGTTCTTTAAGTACTTCTGGTATTGAATAACCTCGAGAGGAAGGAATGTCTTCTTTTGTTACTTTAGGCAATATTTCAGGGTCATCAACTGATTCTTGCCTTTTTTGAAGATCAAGACTTAGATTAATTATTTTGTCTTTTTCATCCGGTGACATTTTTTTAGATATGTCTTTAATCTTATTCTTAATTCTTTCTTCATTTTTATTATTAAATTCTGGATCAGGAATCAGAGAATAGTTCACTCTATGATTATTATTAATAATTTTTTCTTGAATTAACTTCTCAATATAGTTTTCAGATTTCAAGTTTTCTTTAATTTTGTTGAATGATGAATCTAGATCAAGCACTTTCAAAGGATCATCATTATGAATGCATGCTGGTAAACAATTAAGCATAATCTGCAGACCATATGGCATGCCTGAGCCAGATATTTCTCTTTGTCTAATTTCTAGCTGATGTAAAGAAGAGTTTATAAGATCCTGAGGAATCCCATTATTTACTACATCATTTAGACAATTTAAAATTAAATCTTCAACATCTTTTTGTTTGTTTGAACTCACACCCTCTAGCCCTGCACCAAATACCAACTCTTTATGATCTGTCTCAAGCCCAGTCAATGGCGACAACGATCTGCCTAAATCAGTATTTTCTAAGGTTTTTCTGAGTGGCGATGCAGAATTATCCAGAAGAATATTTGACATTAAATAAGATTCTAATAATTCAACAGGATCATGGCTTTCTCCAAGTAGCCAGCTGAGTACTACATGATTATTGTCTTCATCATTTGGCATAGGATTATAGAATTCAGATATAGTTTTTGGTGAATTTATTCGCTCTTCATTTTCAACCTTTATTGATTTAGAGGAAGGCTTAAAGTTTCCTAATACGTTTTCTCTAATATAGCCTTGTATCTCCTGAGGATTAATATCACCAAATGTAAAGAAAGTTGCATTAGAAGGGTGGTAGTGTTTTTTATGAAAATCTACTAAATCGTCATGAGTAAGATTGATTATATCTTCTGGATTACCACCACTATTATATTTATATGTTGATGATGGATAAAGATGTTTCGACAGACCGTGCCAAAGCTGACTGGAAACAGAACTCATAGCTCCTTTCATTTCATTATAGACAACACCCTTGATCTCTAATTCATTTTTATTTTTATCACTGTATTCGAGTCTATGTCCTTCTTGAAGGAAATCTAATTCATCTAAATTCGGAAAAAAGGAAGAATCTAAATAAACACTTAACAAGTTTTTAAAATCTTTATCATTAAGCGTGGCAAAAGGGTAGGCAGTCCAATCACTTGATGTGAATGCATTCATAAAAGTATTTAGAGATCTTCTAATCATCATGAAAAAAGGATCTCTTACAGGATATTTTTTTGAGCCGCATAATGCAGTATGTTCAAGAATATGAGCTACACCTGATGAATCTTCTGGTATAGTTCTAAATGCAACCATAAATACTTTTTCGTCGCTTTTTGAATCTAAATGTATATGCTTGCATTTGAATTCAGATTCAGTATATATTTGTGCATTGAGGTCTAATAATTTTATATACTTTTGATCTTCTAAATTAAACATACAACATTAAAAAATTACTTTATGAAAAAATTAACAACACTACTCAGCTTGATAATATTAATAGGATGTTCTTCAACTCAATCTAATATCAAAATTGACTCAATTGAGACATTCAATTTAGATAATTATAACGATTTTAATATAAAGATAAACAGCTCAAATATAAGCGCTGAAGTTAATCCAATAGCTCTTGAGAAGTTTAGAGAAACTTTAAGCAATGCAATTCAAGAAAGAGGTCTTGAATTCAATCAAGACTCCAATTTAATTTTTGATATTAATTTCACAACTAAAGATACTATCAGCAGGGACAATCGGAGAAATCATTATTACTCAAGATATTATTGGGAATATATGTACATAGATGATGTGTATTCTGTCACTGAAAATATATTAAGAGTTAATTTAAGAGACCTCAACGAAGATAAAACGGTATGGACTGTGCTTACTATTTGGCGTGACGGATCAAGCCGTTCTATATCATATGATGATGCTTCAAATATTCTTGTTGATGAAATAATGTTGAGTTTTCTCTAAGGACATCATTGGTTTGTACAAAAAATCTATATTAGTTCTAACCACTATATTTTTAATATCTTGCTCTGAAACAGTTTCAGTTGATTTAGACATACCAACTTCATCTGAAGCAGAAAGACTTATTGAGCACTCTAAAGAATTCGAAAAACAAGTTCTTTCGTATGAAACTCCGGGCGGCGCCATACATTTTGCTATTGGCTTTGGTATTGCCAATTCTATTATGGTTGAAGGAGAGGACGGCAACGTAATTATAGATGCATCTGATAGTATCTATGAGGCTGAAAAAATATATTCGTTATTTAGCAAAAAAAATTCAAATCCAATAAAGGCAATTATTTACACTCATAATCATGGAGATCACACTTTCGGCACTGCCTTTTATCTAAATAACCAAAACGAAAGGCCCCAAATTATTGCTCACGAAGATACTGATTACTATGTTCAGAGAATTATGGGTATCTTAAATCCAATCATTACTGAACGAAGTAATAGAATGTTTGGAACTCTTTTATCTGATGAAGATCTTATTAATGTAGGTATAGGACCAAGTCTTAGCGTATCAAAATCTCCAGCAGGCTATATAAAGCCTGATGTTACTTTTAAAGATAATCTTAATGTGAATATTGCTGGGATTGAATTTGAGCTTTTTCATGCGCCTGGAGAAACAAATGATCAGATTTTTGTATGGCTACCAAAGCATAAAACATTAATGCCTGGCGATAACATTTATAAAACCTTTCCTAATTTGTATACAATCAGAGGAACAACACACAGAGATGTAGCGGGTTGGATAAATAGTTTAGATCATATGAAGACCTTTGATGCTGAATTTCTCTTTCCCAGTCACACAAAGCCAATTATTGGAAAAGAAAACATCAAGGAAGTGCTAGAAACTTATAGAGATGCAATTCAATATATTCATGATCAAACAATAAGATTAATGAATGAGGGGTTATATCCAGATGAAATAGCTGACATCATTAAATTGCCAGAAGATATTGAAAAATCTCCATATCTTTATGAGTTTTATGGAACTGTGCGATGGTCAGTAAAAAGTATATTTAATGGATATTTGGGATGGTTTAATGGGAACCCGTCAGAGCTTGATCCTTTGTCTAGAAAAGATAGGGCCAACAGGATATCAAAATTATCTGGAGGTGATGAAAAACTTCTTGAGCAATTAAGAAATGCTGTTGACAGTAATGATATGCAGTGGGCATTAGAGCTTAGCGATCACTTAATAGTGTTAGACTATTTCGTTGATGAAGTGAAACAGTTAAGAAAAGAGGCATTAATATACGAGGCTGTAAGATCTTCAAATCCTAATAAGAGAAATTACTTTCTTACGTCTGCTCTTGAATTAGATGAAGATTTCAATGCTACTATTTTAATAGAAAGATCTGACCAACTATTAGAACAGATGTCAATTCATACCTTTTTTGATGTTTTATCAGTAAGATTGAATCCTGATAAAGTTAATGAAGACCAGTTAGTATGTTTTATTTTTTCATCTGGAATCATTAAAAATATTCATATTAGAAATAAAGTTGCAGTTGTTTCAGAAAAAGTACAACAAAATTGTGATATTGAAGTTATTGCTGATGAGATTGAATTTAAAAGAATTTTAGCTGGAACTCAAAGCCCTATAACTGCCATTTCATCTAAAAAAATTGAAGTTAATGGAAGTGATACTGATTTTTTAAAGTTTCTTACAAATTTTAGATAAACTAAGAATTTCCTGAAGGTATATCTTTATATGCAAGGCCTTTATCAGCTCTGGGATCTTGAGGTAGACCTAAAACTCTTTCTGCAATAATATTTCTTAGTATTTCGTCAGTACCACCCGCAATTCTCATACCAGGTGCTCCTAACCAAGCATTTTGAAAACCTTTGATTTCTTGATTATTTGTTTTTAGCATACCTGCCATATCCATTGAGTCCATTCCAAAATTACCAATATCTTGAAGTTTATTTGCGCTAACAATTTTAGTAATTGATGCTTCTGGTCCGGGAGTATCTCCTTTTGAAAGGGCAGACATTGTTCGTAGTTTTGTATTTTTAAGACCATTGGTCTCACAATACCAATCAGCAATAGACTCTCTTGCTGACTTGTCACTTAATATAGGTGTACCAAGATTGTCTTGTTTTTTTGCCCACTTAAAAGCATCATCAACATCTGGACCTCCAGCATCACCAACAGCTAACCTTTCATTCATTAATGTAGTGATTGCAACTTTCCACCCATCTCCTATTTCACCTAATCTTTGTGAGTCAGGTATCTCAACATCTGTGAAATATACTTCATTAAAGCTAGAACCCCCTGTTATTTGTTTGATAGGCTTAACCTCTATTCCTGGAGACTTCATGTCTACAAAAAAGAATGTCAAACCTTTATGTTTTTCTAAATTAGGGTCATGCCTTACTACCAATATTCCATAATCTGAAAAATGCGCCCCAGAAGTCCAAACTTTTTGCCCATTAATAATCCACTTATCGCCATCCTGAATCGCCTTGCTTCTCAATCCAGCAACATCAGATCCTGCTGATGGCTCTGAGAATAATTGACACCAGATTTCTTTTCCTTCCGCCATTGGCGGAAGATATCTTTCTTTTTGTTTTTCTGAAGCATATTGCATCATGACAGGACCACACATTCCAAGACCTATCTCAAATATTCCTCTAGGGACATTAAATTTAGATTCCTCATTAGCCCAAATGATTCTTTCAATTGGTGTCGCACCTATGCCGCCAAATTCTTTTGGCCAATGCAACATAGCCCAACCTGCATCATATTTTTTCTTTTGCCAAATTTTGGCCTCTTGGACAAGATCTTTATTGGCAAAAGAATCTCCCTTAGAAGATTTATCTTTATATTCAGCATTATTCTCTAACCATTCATTACATTTTTTTCTAAATTTTGCTTGTTCTTTAGTGTCATTAAAATCCATACTTTTTCCTTAATTAATATTTGACTGTTCTAAACTTGTTACTAATTTTTCTTTCCAATTACTTAATGAGCCTATATTTAATGATAGAAGCTTTGATCTCCTATAAAACATATGGCAATCATACTCCCATGTAAATCCATTACCTCCATGTGTTTGAATATTTTCTTTTGAGCATAATTGGAATGCTTTTGTTGAGCTTACTCTTGCAGTGGCAGATGCAGTTGGAAGATCAGACGAATTAGTCGACAAAGCCCAAGCAGCATAGTAGCAATTAGATTTCGCTAGAGTAAGTGCAATATACATATCTGCTAACTTATGTTTGATAGCTTGAAATGAACCAATCGGTCTCCCAAATGCATATCTTTCTTGAGCATAATTAATTGCCATATCTAGTGCAGCCTGTGATCCTCCTATTTGTTCGTAGCTAAATAATACCGCTGCTTGATCTATAATTGATTCGAACAAATTCCAACCATTCATATCATCACCAATTATGTCGCTTTGAACATCTTCAAAGTTAATAGAAAAATGTCCTCGACTTTCATCGATATTTTCTTGATGTTCTATAGTTATTCCATCAGAGGAAAGATCTACAAGTTGAAGAGATATACCATTATTTGTTTTTGCAACAACAACGACATGGGTTGCAATCTCAACATCGGGCACAGCTATTTTTTTTCCATTAATAACTCCATCTATACAACTGAGAGATATATTATCTTTTGTTGGCGCCATTAGCTCTTCAGTTACTGCAAGAGTTCCAACAACTTCACCAGAGACTAGCTTTGGTAAGATATTTTGTTTAATTTCGTCATTAGCAAAATTAATGATAGCTTCAGTAAATAAATAAACTGAAGATGAAAAGGGTACCGGCGCAAGAAATCTTCCAAGTTCTTCAGCTATAACGCAAAGCTCAAGATGGCCCAAACCAAGTCCGTCATATTCCTCAGGGATTCGTATGCCTGTCCATCCTAGATCAATTATTTTTTTCCATAATTCTTGGTCTGTTTTACTATCAGATTCTAAGACAGATCTGTTTCTGGATAATACATTTTCTTTTTCAAGAAATTTTCTTGCTTCTTCTTTTAAGAACTTTTGGTCATCTGAAAAATCTAAATTCATTATTAATTTTAAGTTAAGGTAAAATACATACTTATTATATGCTAAATGTTATTTAATTTTAATTGCTTATGAAACGTAATCTAAAAATAGAAAAAAAACTTCCTGCTTATCTTAAACGATCAAACAAGGGAGGCTTGTTGATTGGATTCATCTATGTGACTGTATTTATGAGTATTTTGTTCTTAGCAATTTGGCAAACTTTTGAAACTGAAAGCAACAAGTCTTCTATGACACTTGTAGATGAGCGCTTATCAATAATAGAAGAGCAAATCAATATTGTTGATGAGACGAATAATGATTCAATGACTGACATTACAGCCTCTATTCAATTTCTTGATAAAGAAATAAGAAAGCTTTGGGATTTAAGCAATAAAAGAAATAAGATAAATATAAAAAAATTGACTGATCAGACTGCAGAGATTGAGAAACTTTTATCATTAGTCCAAAAGGACATTGAGGGCAATCAAAAAAATCTTAATTCAATGAAAAATAGTATTAATTCAAATGTTTCTAAACTTGATGATTTAGAGCTTTCTGAAGAGAGCCTGAAGAATTTAAAGATCAACTTAAACAATGTAAATACACAATTAATCTTGCTTGATGACTCGGTTGAGGCGTTAAATAATTATAAAAATCAACTGAATCAAGTTATATTGGAACTTCAAACAGAAGTTTCTAATATTCAGCAAAAGGAAAATGTTGTTAATCCTCAAAATTGACAATGTATACAAATAATTGTTTTATATAAGTAATGAATAGGTTCTTTTTACAGGTTTTTCTGTTTTTAGCCTTTATTCCTTTGGCTATTTTAATAGGCTATGGAATTTTGGTTATAGCACCCATAGTTTGTTGTTTTCTTGCAATTAATTCATATAAATTTAACAATTATAAGGAAATGTATATTTGGATGACCTTAGGAGGGCTATCACTTATGCTTGCTTTATACATGTTGAGGGTTATATGACCACAGTTTTTAAAGGATATTTATTGATTATAGGCTTGGTTTCTATGATCATGGGCCTTATAGGAATGTTTGTGCCTAATCTTGACTGGTATCCTGCATTTGAAAATATTGAAAGAGGAACCTCTGCAGCAAACTTTATACGGACAATGTCAGGAGTTTTTGTTGCCTCAGGTTATGTTCTCATAAGGTTTATTTTTTCATCTTCAAAAGTTCAACTAGGCACAGTTCTAATATATCTATGTTCATTTATGTTGCTTGGAAAAACGTGTGGATTATTTTATGAGGGTTTTCAATTTCATGATCTTGTTACAACAGCGCTAGGCACACTCACATTAATTGGATTGATCATTGTTCATAAACATAGAAAAAATTTACTTAATTACGATCTCTAAAAAACACTCCACTTAAACAATATAACTCTATATAATGCATATGCCTGGGGATGTGGTGGAACTGGTAGACACGCTTGGCTTAGAACCAAGTGCCGCAAGGCGTGGGGGTTCGACTCCCTCCATCCCTACCATTGCTAATTGAAGATTAATCGCTTTCTTGATAGTCTTGATATTCTTAAATAACTTAAACATTATGAAAAAAGGATATTGGATAGGACAAGTTCGCGGTATTAAAAATCAAGAATTATTTAATCAATACTTTGAAGCTACAGCTCCTCTTGTAGAGAGAGGTGATTACAAACTATTAATTGGAGGGCCAGTTCAAAAAATACTAGAAGGCGATGAGATGGTTTTCTCTGCTGTTTTAGAATTCGATAGTCTTGAAAAAGCTCTCAATTATTATAATACTGAAGATTATCAAAAAGCATTAAGTATTATGGGTGATGATGTTAAAGATGTTGTTGTCAGAAATCTTGTTGTTGTTGAAGGGTCTTAAATTTATTAATTTTATGAATAAAGTAGCAATTTTTGGTAAAAAAGACTCAATTTCTAAGTATGATTTAACCGATAACAAGCCTGTTTGGGTTGGAAATCTGCCTCATGGCCACAAGCCATATGTAATTACACAATATATGGATTATATTCTTGTATTTTCTTGGAGATGGTTTGGATCAAAGATGCTGCACTGTTTTAGAGAAGATACTGGAGATTTATTATGGTCACATTACCAAGAAACCATACATAGCTCAATGGTTCCATTTATTCCTCATTCATATGAAAATCATATGTATTTTCTTGCATCTTCAAAAGAAGTTGCAAAAATGTCGTGGGACACAGGAAAAATTATTTTTAGAAAAAGATTCAAAAAATCTATCTTTGATCAATATGGGGTAGGAATCATATCAGATGAGGTTTTCTTAATATCTAAAAAGGATGCTTTAATTGTAGATAAAAAAACAGGGAACTCAGAACCATATCCTGAACTATCTAATAAATTAAATTTGAAAGAAATAACTGCCGCTCTTGGGAATGGAGTTTCTTTTATGTCTTTAATATCTCTTACTCACCCTCAAGCTAATGGAGATGCTGGTGTTTATGGTGATGCTGGTGGAAGTAGTGGAGGAGAATAAGATGTCCAATGGTTTTGTATTATCTGACGAGGTGCTTGAGCATAAGATTAATGATTCCAAATATGATCATAAATATCCTCATAAAGCTTCTGGATCCTTGAACGATCTGGAATTATTCACAAAAGGACAGCCAATAGATTTATTTAGAGAGTTAAGAGAGAAAGCTCCTGTTTTCTATCATCCTTCAATGCCAACAGATCCAGAACCAGGCCATTGGGCTCTTACAAAACACGAAGATATTAAATATGTTTCTATGAATCCTAAGATTTTTTCTTCTCAATATTCAACAGGAAACCTTCTTACATTAGGTACAGAAGAAAATAGACATCCAAAGCTCTTTAAATCAACTATTGACCATATGCTTAATCTTGATGGAGAGATGCACTTAGGGTTAAGAAAGGAGCATATGCCTTTTTTTAAACCAGGATATGTTGATGAACTCCAAAAAAAAGTATCTATAAAAGTTACAGAGCTACTTGATAATATTGCTCCATTAGGAGAATGCAATCTTGTTCATGAAGTCTCACAACAATTACCCATATTCACTCTTTCTGAAATACTAGGTATACCAGAAGAGGATAGACAAAAACTCGTCTCTTGGATGGAGTTTTTGGAACTAGCTCAATACTTTACTTATGAAATGATTAAGGAACAAAACGAAGGCAAATCAGACTCAACTCCCGATCCAGCTATGATAGATATGTTTAACGACATGGTTGATGAAATGTTTGATTATGGAAGATTTATTTTAAAAAATAAAAGAGAAAATCCTTCTGAAGATTTATTAAGCGCAATTGCAAATGCAAAAATAGAAGATAAAAAATTAACTGATGAGTTTCTTGATGGCTCATGGTTGTTAATAATATTTGCTGGAAATGATACGACAAGAAATACGATGAGTGGAGGAATTAAACTTTTACATGAAAATCAAAAACAAAAAGATTTATTGATGCAAAACTTGGATTTACTCCCTAATTTTATCAACGAAACTGTGAGATGTGTCTCACCAGTAATACATATGAGAAGAACATCGCTTCAGGAAACTGAAATAAATGGTCAAAAAATAGGGCCATATGAAAAGATTTCTCTTTGGTATGGAGCAGCTAACAGAGACCCTGATATCTTTAAAAATCCAGATGAATTCAATATTTTAAGAGAAAATGCAGATAAACATTTAGCATTTGGAATTGGCAGACATACTTGTTTAGGAAAGCCAGTAGCATTGATGCAGTTGAGAGAATTTTACTCACAATTCTTAACAAGATTTGAAGATTTTGAAATGAACGGAGATTGGAAAGTCGCACCAAATAATTTTGTTCATGCAATTCAAGAAATGCCTATTAAGTTTTCACCTGAAAAGTAATTTATTTCTAAGATGAAATATGTATTTATTTTTTTCTTCTTCTTATCAGTCTTAGCAGATGAGGGTGATATTGTTGAAAGAAGTATAATTGACTCTGAAGATTATAAAAAAAATAATGGTTCATTTTGTAAGCCCAAATCATTAAAAAGTAAAACCACTTGGATTGAAGATTTTGAAAATCCACGTTTGTCTTCTTCTGAATGGAATTATTCTGTATCAAATGGGTTTTATGATGGAAGAATCTATGTAGGTGGCTGGGGAAATGGAGAAGTTCAATATTATACAAAACCAAAAAGAAACAGTATTAATAACACATCTAATAATCTTTTTATCGAAAATGGATATCTAAAAATACAACCAATAAGGAAAAATTTCAAAGGATATGAATTTACCTCAGCTAGGATAAATACAAAGAATCTCATGGAGTTTACCTATCCATCTGAAATTACAATCTGTTTTAAAGTTCCAAGAGGAATAGGTTTTTGGCCAGCATTTTGGTTAATGCCATATGAAGATATTAAATGGCCTAAAGGAGGAGAGATCGATATCTTAGAAAACAGAGGAAGAATTACAAATATTTCAAGCTCAGCTCTTCATTTTGGCAATAAATATGATGATAAATCAACTCTCGTTGGAGAAGTGCTTATCCCACAATATGCAAATTTCCAAGACAAATTTCATTCTATAACTTTTAAATGGGAAGAAGATAGACTTAGCTTCTTTATAGATAATAGTTCTTCCCCATATTTTTCTGTTAATAAAGATCATGAAGAATTTCAAAAGTTTTCGTACCCATTTAATAGGAGTTATTACATGATACTTAATGTCGCAGTGGGAGGAAAATATGATGATTATTGGGTTGATAAAAGCGCTTTTTGTATTGATTTAAGCTGTTCAAATAAGCAAAGTCCAGATGACCACAGATTTATTATTGATTGGATAGAATATAAAGAATTATAGATACATCTAATCTAGTAATAAGTTAAGATATATTTTTAATCAAAGATTGTAAATGTTAATCCCATACAGATTTAAGGTCGTATTTTTATCTTTTATAGCAGTTTTCATCTGTTATATAGATAGAGTAAATATTTCTGTAGCAATAATTCCTATGCAAGAACAATTTAACTGGTCTGAGTCACAAGTAGGAATTATTTTAGGATCTTTTTATCTTGGTTACATGATTACTATGGTTCTAGGTGGCTATTTAGCAGACAAATACGGCGGTAAAAAAGTGCTTGGATATGCATTGCTTATTTGGTCTTTCTTTACAATTATTACACCTTTTTTTGCATATCAAGGGTTATGGTGGATTATTCTTATTAGAATATTAATGGGTTTGGGAGAAGGTGTTACTTTTCCATCATGGCATGCCATATACGTACGCTGGATTCCATTTAAAGAAAGAACAAGAGCTGTTGGTTTTACAAATAGTGGAATCGCAGCAGGAACCTTATTTGCATATGCAGTCGCATCTATAATAATTTCTAATTACTCGTGGGAGTGGGTCTTTTATTCTTTTGGTTTCTTAGGTATTTTTTGGTATTTCTTCTGGAATAATAGCGTCACATCTTTTCCTGAAGATAATAAGAATTTATCAAAAGATGAGCTGAGTTTAATTCTATCTGAAGCGCCTTCAAAAAAATCTGCTTCTTCAATACCATTATTAAAACTTCTTAAGAATCCACCATTCATGGCAATCACCGTCGCCACTTTTTGTAATAATTGGTCTTTATATACATTCCTGTCATATTTACCAAAATATGTGAATGCTCCTATAACGCAAGGCGGAATGGGCTTAGAGTTAGGCTCAAATTTATTTATTTATTCTATTGTAATACCATGTCTTGTAGCTATTTTTTCTCTTATATTAGGAGGATTCTTGTCAGATGGATTAATAAAAAAAGGTTATAAAGTTCTGAAAGTTAGAAAAACTGTTAATTCCATAGGCTTTTTTGGTTCTGCAATTTTGTTATATTTTATTTCTAATGAAGATTCATTGATAAATGCCATAATTTTACTTTGCCTTATTAACGTATGTTCAGGAATATGTGCAGGTGGGTTTGGAGTAAACCATGCAGACCTAGGACCTAAGTACACAGGCACTCTTGTGGGAATATCTGGAAGCATTGGAATGGTAGCAGCAATTTTTGCACCAATTGTTGCAGGCTTTGTTCTTGAATTAACAAACTCCTGGACATCAATTTTTTATATTTGTTCGGGCGTCTTGGTTTTTGGCGGAATATATTATTTATGTTTTGCAAGCGCTACAAAACAATTTGATTAACAATATACTCTTAGCTCTTGTTCATTTCTTGAAAGAAGTTGAAGATTTCTTGGGCGCTTCTATCTCTGGCAGTTCTCCATTCCGCAGTTGTTGTATTATTTATAAGGTTTCTTTCAAAATCAAATACCAATACTCTTGGAACACCTTCTTGAGAAGGTATTCCGTATTCTTCCATTAAATCCATATTAATCTCATATCTTTTAACATCTATATACAAGACTTCAAAATAATTTTCGATATAGGATTCCACTTTCGCTATGTTCATTGTCCCTGAAAAAATTCGACAATCAGGGCACCAATTTGCTCCAAAAATAAGAATAGGCTGTTTTTTAGATTTAATAGCATTGTCTATAAATTTATTAAGATCTGAGGCCTTATAAACTTTTCCATCGTATGGCATTGGAAGGGGGGTTGTCAGTGTGTCATTTTCATCAAGCATAATCTCTCCATTTATTAATAGTGAGAATAAAAAAATATATGAAGCGAAACTATATTTGATTAAATTTTTGAACATATAAATTTATTTAGTAATATATGCATATATTGTATAAAAAATTTAAGGAGTATATAAGTTGATTTGGGTAATAAGACTTTATTTATTGTTGATGTTTGTAATGTATGGATTGATTGGTGTCTGGGCTCTTCTTGATCCAATGTTTGGAGCATTAGAATTAGATTATCCATCATTCTTGGATGCTGTTGGATTGGCAGTCACATCCTCTATAGGATACTCAGAGATAGCTGGCATATACGGCGGTCTAAATTTATGTATTGGCTTTTTATGCCTGATCGGAATCTTTAAAAAAAATATTGGAATCTTTGCTGTTAAATTTATTACTTTCCTTGTTGGATCTATTGCACTTGGAAGAGTGCTTTTTTCATTAATACCAACCACCCCAAGTTTTTATAATACATATTTTATTTTTGAAATAGTAACTTTGTGTGTCGGACTTACTTTATTATATTTTTCAAGATCAAAGAAAAATTATGACTAAAAATAGAGTTAAGTTTTTTAAATTAGTTCTGTGTCTTTAGGACAATAATTAATATATATTAGCTATTTTTAAAATGTATAAAATATAGACAATAACGAAAACATATCCACTTCTATTAATTATTTTCACATGTTTGTCAGAACTTGCTCCGCTTTGTAGATAAAGAAATAGAGCAAAAAAGATAGTAAGAAAAATCATTACAAAAGTATCACGATTGAATAGAACAGGATCTAATTTATTACCACTTCCAAAAAAACCAACAATTGGAACTACTAACACTATATTTAACACATTTGAACCTATTACGTTTCCAACAACAACATCAGTTCTTCTTTTCATAATTGCTCCGATAGTCACAGCAAGCTCAGGAAGGCTAGTCCCAATAGCCACAACAACCAAACCAATAGCAACTTGCGAGACTCCAAAAGCCTCTCCCATGCCTTGACCTGCCAAAACAACTCCTTCAGATCCAAAATATAATGCAACAAAGGATGCAACTAGAATAAATACCGACCAGAGAGCACTTTTTTGTTCATCTTCTTCATCTTCATCATCTGGCAGCCTTACACCAATTTTGCTATCAGAATAAATAACATATACAAAGATAGGAAAAATTAAGAATATAAACAAAGCTTCAATTGAAGTAATGTCATTGCCCTTATAAAGAAATAACCCCAATAAAACTGCCGATAAGATTAATGGAACATATTGCCTTTTGCTAGTTATGTTTTTTTTTGGAGCCAATTCTCTTCCAATGCAGGCAACTCCAAATATTAGAGCTATATTTGAAATATTTGAGCCTACAATTGCTCCCATTGCTAGATTTTCAGTTCCATTTGAAACAGATTGTATCCCTACAAATACTTCAGGTAATGATGTGCCTAACGCAACAATTGTAAGGCCTATAATAAACTCACTTGTTCCTAATCTTTTTGCTAAATCCTCAGTTGCATCAAGCAAATAATCTGCTCCGCCGATTATCAAAATTAGCGATACAAGCATTAATGGAATGTAATTTCCAATTGATATATCTAAGCCAAGAACAATTTCTGCATTTCCCATAGTTCATTTTACAATAATTAATTAAACGTATGTGCACCTAAAAATAAAAATACAATATAATTACCTTCTTTAATAATTTATAAGGCTTAAAAATGAAGATAGAAAATTTATTTAGTGTTAAAAATAAAGTTGCAGTAGTTACGGGTGGCTCAAGAGGAATTGGTGAGATGATTACAGCTGGCTTTTTAGCAAATGGAGTCAAAGTATACATAACTGCAAGAAAAGCTCCTGCGTTAGCTGAAAAAGCAGAGGAGCTATCTAAAAAATATAACCAGGAATGCATAGCAATTCCTTGTGATTTAAGTACAAAAGATGGCATAGATAATTTTGTTAATCAGATTAGTGACCAAGAATCAGGAATAGACTTCTTAATAAATAATGCAGGAGCAGCATGGGGCGAGCCATTTGAATCTTTTTCAGAAGGCGGGTGGGATAAAGTAATGGACTTAAATGTTAAGAGTTTATTTTTCTTAACACAGCAGATGAAACCACTTTTGACTGTTAATGCATCATTAGATGATCCATCAAGAGTCATAAATATTGGATCTATAGATGGTCTAAATGTTCCAGCTCTACCTACATTTTCTTACAGCGCTTCAAAAGCTGCAGTCCATCATTTAACAAGAGTTATGGCTGCGCAATTAGTAAGTGAAAATATTCTTGTTAATGCAATAGCTCCAGGGCCTTATCCAAGCAATATGCTTGGGGCTGCTGTAAATCATGATTATTCTGAAATTGAAAAAAGAAATCCAAGAAAAAGAATTGGGGCTCCAGAGGATATAGCGGGTTTAGCAATTTTCTTATGTTCAAGAGCAGGATCATATACTGTTGGAGAAACTATTACCTCTGATGGAGGAATCGTAAAAACAGCTAGCCATAATTTAAGCTGAGCAATTGAATCTTAAAATTAATTATTATTATCTTTGCGCATCTTTAAAGGCTCTGATGATGAGATCTTTCATCCAAATATGACCACCATCACCTTCATCACTCTTATGCCATATTAGGAAATATTCCATTGATGGAATCTCAATAGGAATTTCTACAAATGGCAGATTATTTCTTTTTGCAAAACTTCTTGTTCCCATAAGAACAAGATCTGTGGATTGTATTATTGATGGCGCAATTAAAAAGTGTTGACACCTTAAAGCAACTTTCCTTCTATAGCCTATTTTATCTAGCTCAACATCTATAAGATGAAGTCCTCTTTTTCTTCCAGAAACATGTAAATGCTTTTGATCAAGAATATCATCAACTGACACGTCCTTTATTTTAGAAATCTCATGTTCTTCTCTATGCATGACAACAAAATCATCTTCAAAAACTTTTGTTGAATTAATCTCATTAGATACTGGAATCACTGGATCAACAACAAAATCTAAATTGTTTGTTGATAAGGCATGCACCTGATCACTTCTCATATATGCAAAACTTCCAATAGATATATTAGGTGCATCTCTGTATATTTCTTTCATAATAAATGGCAGGACTCTACCCTCAGAAACATCTCCAAGAGATAATTTAAAATTTCTTTTTGTTGTAGATGAATCAAAAGTGTCAGGCTCATTCACACTTTTTTGGATCAAGGTTAACGCACTTTGCACATCATTAATCATATTTTCTGTTTTTTGTGTTGGTACCATTCCAGAGCCTGTTCTTACAAAAAGCTCATCATCAAATTTTTCCCTTAATCTTGATAGAGCATTACTAACTGCAGGCTGAGTAATACCAACAACTTCTGCAGCTTTAGTAAGGCTACCTTCAGTATATATTGCGTTCAAAATAACAAAGAGATTTAGGTCAAAAGAACTTATTTTCATTTTAATAACTCCCGATTATTTTTTTAAATGAATTACTTATACTTTCGTATGGATTTGTATTAAACATACAGCTATTATAGAAACAAGTAACAATTATACTATTCACAGTGTTTATAATAGTATCAAAATTTTTAATATAGTGGGAGATTTAACCTCATGATGCCTGAATTAAGACCTGAAGCAATAACATTAGTAGATAAAGTAAAAACATTCATAAAAGAAGAGGTGTTGCCAAAAGAGCATCTTTTCCACGAACAAATTAAAGTTGGAGATGACAGGTGGAATAGTTATCCAGAAGTAATTGATGAATTAAAGGATAAGGCAAGATCTTTTGGTTTATGGAACTTATTTTTACCTGAAAGTGAATTTGGAGCTGGCCTTACCAACTATGAATACGCTCATTTAGCTGAAGAAATGGGTAAGTGCCATATTGCCTCTGAAGCTATGAATTGTAGTGCTCCAGATACTGGAAATATGGAAGTAATTGCTAGGTATGGTAATGAACAACATCAAGAAGAATGGCTGCAACCTTTGCTTGATGGGAAAATTAGATCAGCTTTTGGTATGACTGAGCCTGGAACAGCATCCTCTGATGCTACAAATATGCAAGCTACAGCAGTATTGGATGGAGATGAATATGTGATAAATGGAGAGAAGTGGTGGACTTCGGGCGCTGGAGATCCAAGATGTAAAATCATTATATTTATGTGCGTTACTAATCCTGACAATCCTAAGCATCAAAGGCACTCAATGATTCTTGTACCAATGGAAACTGAAGGTGTTGAAATAAAAAAAATGATGCATGTTTTTGGGTATGATGATGCACCTCATGGCCATGCTCATATGAAATTTACAAATGTTAGAGTGCCAAAGGAAAATTTACTTTTAGGTGAAGGAAGAGGGTTTGAAATTGCTCAAGGTAGGCTCGGACCAGGAAGAATACATCATTGTATGAGAGCAATAGGTTCTGCTGAGGTAGCATTAGAGCTTATGTGTAGAAGAGGTATAGACCCAAATAAAATTGCGTTTGGTAAAAATTTGGCTAATTTGGGAGCAAATTTTGATTATATCGCAGAATCTAGAATTGAATTAAATGCCGCCAGATTTCTAACTCTTGATGCAGCAGTAAAAATGGATACTGTAGGAAATAAAATAGCTGCAAGTGAGATAGCACAAATCAAAGTTTTTGCTCCAAATGTAGCGCTTAAAATTATTGATAGAGCAATTCAAATTCATGGCGGAGAAGGTGTTTCACAATTAACCCCATTAGCATCTATGTATGCTCATATGAGAACGCTTAGACTAGCTGATGGGCCAGATGAGGTTCATAGAAGGGCCGTTGCAAGACACGAACTGGGCAAGTATATTGCAAAATAAAGTTGTCAAGTAATCTAATATTTTATGATACTGAAACGACTGGAATCCATAGGGATTTCAGTCAAATCATACAGTGCGGGTCAGTTCTTACAGATTATCAGCTAAAAATAAACGATCAACAAAATATTGGAAGCGCTCCATTGCCATGGGTTATTCCTCAACCTATAGCAATGCTTACAAATAAAAAAATTAAACAATTTAAATCTAATATCTCTCATTATCAAATGATGAAAGATATTCAAAAGAAATGGAAAGATTGGTCATCAACAACTCCTGCAATTTTTATTACTTACAATGGGCACCGTTTTGATGAGGAGTTAATTAGAAGACAATTTTGGTGTAATTTATTTGAACCATATATAACTAACACTAATCAAAATGGAAGATTGGATTTGATGCTAATGATACATAACATTGCAGCATATTTTTCTGATGAGATAGCAATACCAGCTTTTGAAAATGGGCCTGCACTAAGTATAAAGCTTGAGCATTTAGCTTCTGAACACGGCATTGATACAAGTAAAGCTCATGATGCAGTTGCTGACTGTTATCTAATGATAGACATTTGTAAAAAAATAAATGAAGAAATTCCAGATGTATTTAAATCATTTATAGAGATTTCTACTAAAAATGGAATTAAAAATTTATTAAATAAAGAAGAGTTTCTTGCGCTTGGTGAAATGTGGAGCAGACACCCTTTTAAGTATCCTGTTGTACTTTGCGGTGCAGATAGGTCTAGACCAAATGATATTTGTTTCTATGACCTAAGTTATGATCCTGATGAAATTCTTAACTTGGACTTTATAGAAATTAATAAAATAATACAATCAGGAGGAAGAGACTCTCCTCTCAAGAAATATAAGATTAATAAAACAATTCCAATTTGTTCTAGTTTATTGTTAAAAAGAAATGATCATTTTGATATTGACCATGATGAGCTTCAGAGAAGGGCTGCTATAGTTAATGCAGATAAAGATTTTCAAGAAAAAGTATCACAAGCACTTGAAGATAGAATGATGAGTTTTCCTGAACCAGATTATTTAGAAGGAATGATATATTCTGGTGGGTTTCCTTCCTATAAAGATAAAGATCTAATGCAAGAATTTCATTTATCTGATGATGTTGATCATCTTGTAAAGATTTCTAGAAATTTTGAAGATGAAAGATTTAGACTTTTAGCAGAGAGGATAATATGCACTAGATTTCAAGCAGATATACCTTTTGACATTAAAACAAGATTTGAAGATTTAATTCAAGAAAGAACAAAGACAGAAGGAAAATGGGGATCTGTAGAGAAATCTTTAAAAGAAATAGATGATCTGTTAATTGAAAATCAAAATAAAGAAGATGAAGAGATCCTTTTAGCAACAAAAGAATATCTTCAAAAAATGATATCTTGATTTAATAACAATGGTGGGCGAGGAGAGATTCGAACTCCCGACTTCCTGCGTGTCGAGCAGACACTCTAACCAGCTGAGTTACTCGCCCTAATAGAACGCCAATTTTACACAAAAAATTATAAAAAAGTATAACCAAGTAAGTTATAAATAATTATTTTAGAAATTGGTCAACTTATGCAGCATCCTTCTCTAAACTTTGCTTTGAAGTCTTTCTTTTAAGATTATCAGCGTAATCATGATTCACTTCTGCATGATGCATCTCATCTGCTCTAACTGAGATTATTAGGTCTGACAATCTAGCATTTTTTTTAAGGTTGTAATATTCGATAGCAATTTTGGGTGCTCTGATATTCATCACTTTACCGTTTTGAACAAGATTTAAATATTCTGTATAACTTTTCACAGCCTCATCTTCAAAATACCCAATCATTCTATGAGATGTTTTAGGGAAAAAAATGTACATAAATATATAAAAAGCCATGAAAATAGCTTGTGCAGCTATTACCAAAAATCTTTCAAAAACATTTGGTTTAGCTATTTCAATAAAAAACATCAAATGCATTCTTTCATTCTCAGCCTCAGCAAGCATTTCTCTTATTTGCTCACCATAACCAGTTTGCATCTTTCTGAGGCTTCTGAGATGTATAAGCATTCCAGCAACCATTCCTGGAACACCAGCAATTGTTTCTAATACTACAGCACGATGTCCATATCTTTTAGCAAAGAAAGTATCGGCAACAAATCTAAAGAACTTAGTCATAGATAGTGCAAACAGATCTGATAAATTCCTAGGTTTATACATTATTCAAAAGTTGAGAGATAATCATCAAGTCTAGATTGATTCATTACAAAAGTCGTTTTATAAGATTGAGCAACTTGCTTGACTGTTTCTAAATTAGATTGATCATTACCAACTTGAATAACTCCTACCATCGCCATCATAGAATGAGGAGTGCATTGATATCCATATATACCTGAAACTTCAAATTTAACTGTAATATCTCTACTAAGTTCGCCATACCAAGAAGATGCATTTGCTGGAATCATTCCTTGAATAGAAGCTGAGTTATGTGCTGCATCAGTAGCTTTAAAAGTAACGGTATCTCCGACATTAATTTTTAAAACAGCAGGTTCAAAGACCATTAGTCCAGTTTCACCTTGATTTAGCATTTTTACTTCAAAGTTGTCAGCATAAATTTGAAACTGAATTAATAGTGTTAAAGTTGTTAAAATATATTTCATAGTTTTTAGTAAGTAATTAAATTGAATTATTAATGATACTTATAATTAAATATCATGTTAAATTATATTACAAAGTTATTGATTATCAAATCAAAATGTATATATTAATCATATATTTAATTTAACAACTCGCTTACCAAATGAAAATTTTTAATAAAAAAAATTTAATACTCTTATCATCATTAATATTAATTTTTTCCAAATCTGTTTCTGCGTCTTATTTTCCTGAGGCTGAATCATGGATAAAATCATCCCCGGATAATCAAGATATATCTTCTGAAAAAGTAGATAAATTAATGGAATTATCATTTGCAGATAACGCTACACAAGCAGTAGTAGTGATTAAGAATGGAGTTATTATTTCTGAACAATATGCTGATGGATTCAATGAAAATTCTTTCGGAACATCATGGTCTATGGCAAAAAGTTATTATGCAGCTTTAATTGGTATTTCAATTGATAAAGGCGAAATTAATAGTTTAGATGACAGAGTTTCCAGATATTTGGATTATTTTAATGATGAAAGATCTTCTATTACATTGAGAGATCTCCTCAACATGTCAAGCGGTTTAGATTTCCCGAGTCATGAGCATGAAAAAATGTTTTTTCAATCGGATCATCTTAAGTACGCAAAAGGTGTAGGTGTTGAAAAAGATGCAGGCATTAAATTTGAATACAACAATGTTAATTCTATGCTTTTAGGAGATATCCTGTATCAAGCTACTGGAAAAAAAGCTGATGTATTATTTATTGAAAGACTGCTTGAGCCTCTTGGAATTTCAAACTATAGGTTATGGAAAGATGAAAATGGCAATGTAATGACTTATTGTTGCGTGGATATGTCTGCAAGAGATTATTCAAAGATAGGTTTATTGTTTGCTCGAGATGGTATTTGGAATGGAAATCAAATAATTTCAAAAGAATTTATTGATGAAACTTTCCAAACTGTATGGCAAACACCAAATAGGAACGGACACAAAAGATATTACTCTTTACATTGGTGGGTTTCCAACTACGAGGAAGATTCTAAGATTTTTAATACTAGTGGTAAGTTTGGACAATTTACATTTGTTGATAGAGAAAATGACATAGTTATAACCAGAATAAGTAAATATTCACAAGATGATTTTGGATCAACCCAAAAATGGGGAATTATGAAATACCTCAAATGGGCTGGCGTTGAAAATGCTATCAAGGTTGGAAGGGCATTAATAGAAATTGGGTCTATTGAAACAGGTTCTGATGTTATAACTCCTTTTACAGATGCAGAAGGTGAATCAAGAGAGTTTTATATAAAATATCAAGAAATTATAGATGCAATTGCAGATCTTAGTCGTGATTAATATCTAGCTGTTTTGCTTTTTTTAAAAAGCTGTCCATATCTTTTTTCCATTCTTCAAGATAATAACCATCATTGCCATGTTTATTTAGATATCTTAAAAATACTCTACCATCTTCATCCTTATAACCAGGCTCAAAAGGCTTTCCTGTATGTTTATTAGGCCTTTTAAATTTATTATCTGTCATGTCCAAACAAACAAAATCATAGGAACTGATACAAGAATAATTAAAATATCTAAAGGAAGACCCATTCTCCAATAATCAGTAAATTTATATCCACCTGGACCCATCACAACAGTGTTACATTGATGACCTATTGGTGTTAGAAATGCAGAACTTGCACCTATTGCGACAACCATTAAAAAAGCATTAGGTTCATATCCTAGCTGCATAGCAATCCCATAAGATATAGGAGCCATTATAACTGCCGTTGCAGCATTATTGATAATATCTGTTATACCCATAGTAACTATTAGTATAATTATTAAAATCCAGGCTTGATTAAGGTTGGCTGTATAAAGAGAAATATTTGTAGCAATTAAGTCGCTTAATCCAGTAGTTTTCATGGCCATTCCTATTGGAATCATTGCTGCTAGCATAATAACTATTGGCCAATCAATTTCTCGATAAAAATTACTATCTATAATTTTAATTCTTGCAAAACATAAGACGCATAAAAGAAAGGCTGTTGTTGGAGAAAGGTGATCAAAAGCAACTAGTAAAATTGATCCAATAAAGAAGATTAATCCTTTTAGCAACCTACTCCTGCTCGGAATAGCTTGAAGATCTCTCTGTCTTATTGGCATAAGTCCCAAATGATTTATTTTGTTAGAAACATCTTCTTCATCAAGATCTCTAACACCTAACAGCAAAACATCACCAGCTTTGAAAGTTTCCCTTGTTAGTCTTGTTCTATATTTTGAGCCCTTTCTCCATAATCCTAAAAGATTCAGTTCTTCAAAAGCCAATTTTAAAAAAAATTCATATTTTCTTCCTATGAGCCTTGAACCGGGAGTAATCATTACTTCAATTTCTTCAAGATCAGCTTCATCAAAGGAATGTAATTCTTTAGGTATTGAAAAATTAAAAAGGCTTAAGATGTCGCCTATGTCATCTGGAGGGCTCTTTATTACCAAAATCTGTCCTTGTTTTATTCGCATGTTATTTTGAACTTTTTTAACTGAACCAGAATCAGAAACAATCCCTAGGATTTCTACATCTTCACCAGCTTGCTTTTTAAATTTGTAAAGAGTCAAGCCTATAGCAGAACTTCCTTCGTTAACGACAACTTCAAATAAATACCCTTTAAGATTAATGAGAGGCTTATCATTTGTTTTTTCTCTTAAAAAAATAAATTTATTTCCTATAAATGCAATAAAAAGAATGCCTAAAATTGTGATAACAATACCAACATATGAAAAGTCAAAGAAATTAAAACTTGTTCCAGTTTCTGTTTCCAAGAAATCAGAGATAATTATATTTGGAGGTGTTCCAATGAGTGTGTTCATGCCACCCAAAATACATGCAAAAGCTAATGGCATTAAGAATTTTGAGGGATGCCAGTCCATTTTTTGACAAACACTTAAAGTAAGTGGCAGAAGAATTGCAAGCGCACCTATATTATTTATAAATGAAGATAGTGTCGCTGCTATGAGCATTAAGATAATTAAGAATTGTATTTCAGTAAATGTTCTAATTCCTAAAAGCTTGCCTGATAAAGCTGATAATCCAGCATTCTTTAGGCCTTGGCTAATAATAAGAACAAGAGCTACTGTCATTACAGCTGGATTGGCAAATCCATCTAAAGCTTCCTTAGGATCAATGATTTGTAGTTCATAAATAGAGCTAATTGAAACTAAAACAACTAAGGCACCAACCGCTAGAGCATCATATCTATACTTTCCCCATATAAATAAGCCTAATAATATTACTAATGTTGAAGATAAGATTATTTGTTCGACCATTTATCACTAATTCTTAGGTAATGATTCAACATAAAGAGATGTTGAAGGGTATGCAAATTCAGAATTATTTTCTTCAACAATATTCATTATCTTAAAAATCAATGTTTCTTTAAGTTCGTTAAAAGGTGCAAAACCCATTTTTGGAGCATAAGCTACAATCATCAAATCTATAGAACTTGCTCCTAATTCAACAACCCTTACTACAGGTTCAAAATCAGCATCACTTAAAAAACTTTCATTATCAATAATATATTTTTTTATTTGATTTCTTATAGACTCAAGCTGTGTAACTGATGTTGAATAAATTAGATTTATCCTCCAATTTATTCTTCTATTGGTCATTTCTCCATGGTTAACAACTTTTACATCAGACAGATCTTTATTGGGTATTGTCATTGGCGCTGAATCAAAGGTTCTTATCACAGTAGATCTAAAACCGATGGTTTCAACAACACCATGAAGTTGCCCGGATACCTCGATTCTATCGCCTGGTTGGAATCTATGTTCACCAATAATAAGTATTCCAGCAATTAAATTCTTAAAGAAATCTTGGGCACCAAGCGCAACAGCTACAGAAAATAATCCTAATCCAGCAACTAATGGACCTATTTGTATTCCAAAAATATCTAGTATTATTGCAATACCAATAACCCAAATAATAAATTTTAATGCTCTTTCTAGCCACATTTGCATTGATGCGGTAAGCCATGACTTAGTTGATAGGGCTTCAAAAATTGGTTTTATACTTCCGGCTAGAGCGCTAAAGATTGTAAATACAACAAAAGACTTAACTACATTTGTTGCAATATCACCAATTAAACCAGACAAGGGAAGAATAAGCGTACAAATGTACAATGATATTGTTATTGGTATAAGCCCAACAGGTTTCTTTAAAGATTCAAGAATTTCATCATCTACTTTTGATTCAGTCCTATCTGCTAGCTTTGATAATGAATTCAGAATAACTGAAATAATAAACCCTCTAAACAAGAAAGCTATCAAGATAACCAGAAGTGACGAAATTATTGATCCCAGATCAATCCCAAAGAAACCTCTATTCCAAACATCATTTACTAAGTTTATAAAATTATCCATATTTAATTAATTTTTCCTATTTTATGTTCATTTTAACCATTAAAGCAAAAAACTGTCGTTTATCTATTAATTCTGTCTTTAATAAAATATGGTAAGTAAATTAAATAAAATATCGCAATTGCTAGTGGTGCTGTTTGTAAAAGATGAAGTGGAGGATCCAGCATACTATCCATTAAAGATGCTCCAGCTGGCTTCGCCATCAAATACCAGAAATTTGCTGGCTCACCTAAAAGCATATTCAGCAAATATACAACTGGCAATAATATAAATAATGTTATTCCTACTACTTTAAGAATATCTTTGGCGTAAGGCCTGTTTCCCAAACTAACTGTAGCAAACATTATTCCAACTACAATCATTCCATGACCAATCATAAAGAATATATAATCTAGATCATGATAGGGTATATCGGGAGTTAATATCGCCATTGTTGCTCCAGCGAGACCCCAAAAAAATGCACAAAGATATAAGATTCTTGGTCCACCCAAGAAAAACCATACTAAAAATATCTCAGATAAATCGCACATATGCAGTGGAACTGTTTCTCGCCAATCATATGGATTTGCTAATAAGTAAAGGTCTTTAAAAGGCGAAATAATTAAATGAGCTGCAATGATGCAAGCCATTACTTTTTTCATTAGTGACTTTTGTTCTTCTGATTTATGTTTATAAAATCTAGGTAGAAATATTGAAACAATTATAATTGAAGCAATTGTAATTAGATGAACGGTTCCAAAAAGTTGAAATGGTGTACCAAACATATTATTAATTCCCCTGTTTTAAATATAATGTTAGAAATGAATTATATTATTAATTCATTTACTTTAGAAATTATCTAGAAGTATTTGCTCTGTTAATATTGAAGGTAAAATGAGGGGTTTTTGCATACCTGGCTTCCAATACACATATAATGGAACTCCATTTCTTCCATAAAATTCCAATGTTTGAAGAATTTCATCATCTTTATTTGTCCAATCTGCAACAATGTATTTTATATCATTATCTTTCAAATAATCTTTAATTTTTGGCCTTGAAAGCGCTATTTTGTCATTAGCTTGGCAAGTAATACACCACGCTGCGGTAAAGTTGATTAAATAGGCTTGATTATTTTCCTTGAACTTCTCTTCAATTCCTAATTCCCATTTTATATTATCCGCATATCTCGAATCTGATAAAGAAGTACTTTTAAGATCATTTTTGTTGGATATTATTTGTTGGCTTTCATAAATAACGCTAACAAAAATTAAAAACCATAATATTAATTTTAAAGGCTTACTTTTTAGCCTAATTATTATCCATAACAGGGAAGCAATTATAAGCATAGTTAAAAGAAGTCCTATCAACAAATCTGTATTTGTTTGCAAGCTGAATACCCATATTAACCATAATGATGTTGCAAACATTGGGAAAGCAAAAAATTCTTTTAATGTAATCATCCACTCACCAGGCTTTGGTAATAATCTAATTAAGCTAGGATAGATTGATAGAATTAGATAGGGCATGGCAAAACCTAAGCCAAGAGATCCAAATATTGGCAAGGTGGTATTTGATGGTTGTATTAATGCATACCCAAGCGCAGCACCCATAAATGGGGCAGTGCAAGGAGATGCAACGACCACAGCAAGGACTCCTGTTAAGAAAGATCCGCTCAATGAATTTGATCCCACCCCACCTAATTTCGTTAATGATGATCCTATGTTTATATCAGTTAATAAAATAAGTCCAATCAAGAACATCAATATGCTCAACAGCCCAACAATAATCGGTGATTGAAGTTGAAAACCCCATCCCAAATAAGTCCCGGCTTGTTTTAAAAATACAAGCAAAAGACCAATTGCTAAAAATGTGAACATAACACCAAAGCAAAAAGATAAAGCGTGTTGCCTTACTTTTATTTTTGATTCATTGCTAATTGAAATGAAGCTTAGAATTTTTAAAGAAATAATAGGAAATACGCAAGGCATTAGATTAAGAATTATTCCTCCCAAGAAGGCAAAAATAATTGCTTGAAGAAATGTTATAGATGTGGTGTTTGATTCACTCTTTTTAAGATCAGAATCTATTAGATAAGTTTCGTTATTAATAGATAAAACACCTTTAATAGTATCTGTTTTAATTTTACTATTAAGATTGATTGGTACTCTTAAAAGCCAGTTATTTTCTTCTTTAATTAAATTTTGAGGTTCAGCATGCAAGACGATGTCTTGATTTTCAATATAAAAGTAAGAATTTTCTATATTGTCACCAAATGAAAATCTAATTTCTATAAAGTTTTCATTTTTGCTTATTAAAGTTGGTAGCGTAACGCTCGGAACACGATTCAACCACTCGGTTAATTCTGGTTCTTCAAGAATTTCAGAAAGCGAAGTCTTAATAAACGCTTTCTCTGGCACACAAATATCATCACAAATTAAGAAATCTATGTCTGCTTCTATATCAGCATTTATTTCTAAAAATCCTGTTGAGTTATCATTAAAAGTTATCAAAAACGGAAATATTACAAAATCCTTATAGCCATAAGTCATTAGCGGTGGATAAGGAATTAGTTCAGGAGCTGGCCACAAAGTGTCGCTAATATCAGAGATATTTTCTCCATATGACCATTTAGTTTTAATTGGCCCGCCTGAATCACCAGGATTTTTCCAGTAAGTATGCCAATTTTGTTGCATATCCATCTTTATTCCGATTACTAATTTATTTTCAATCATCGGACCTTTGACTAAAGAGACTTCTGCATGACCTGTTTGAACAGGATCAGCATGTATTTCTACAAATAGCGCTAGCAACAAGAATAGTTTCAAATATTTCATTTTTTATATTTTATACAAAAATAATAGGGGTGCATTATGCACCCCATTACCACTTTGTGGAATTTTTATTTATTAGAGATCCTTTTTGGTGATTTAATCTCAATCATTCTGGATTTTTTTTCATCAGGAATAATTTTTTCTAAATTAACAGTCAGTAAACCATTCACAAGTTCAGCACCTTGAACAACAACATCTTCTGATAAAGTAAATTGTTGCTTAAATGCTCTTTGAGCAATTCCTTGATAAACAACCTTATTTTCACCATTTATAACTTCAGTTTTTGGCCCATCGTAAGTAACTGATAATACGCCATCAGCTAGTTCAATTTGGATATCTTCCTTTGTTAGACCAGCAACAGCTATTTCAATAGCAAATGAATTTCCATCTTTACTAATGTTATATGGTGGATAGCTGGCAGAACGATCATTTGACTCTGATAATCTTTGTAATCTATCAAATAATGGTTCGAACCCTAGCACGCGAGTGGTAAAAAACGGGTCAGTAAAATTAAGTATCATAATAGTCCTCCTTATAAGCGACTTTTGAATGTGTATCTTAAAAAAAGCATACACTTGTTAATGTAGTAATCCTTTATGGCATTACTATCTACTATTACTTATAGTCTTTTTTATGTTTTTCAACCTTTGTTAAAATAAATTGTTAATATATGAGATATCAAAGAACTTTTTATCAATATAAATGTCAAAATAATATGAATATGAAACTATCTTTTTTAATATTTTTTTTAACAATGCCTTTTTTTGCATATGCACAAAAGATTACAAATGATATCGAAATAGGGCAAACTTGGCTACTTGAAGCAAGAAGTAACAAACTATCAGTTGGTGATAGTAAGGTTTTGTATTTCTTTTCTAATGATGCTTACAGCACATATCAAGCGAGAAGATTTTCTGATTGGGATCAGTTTTCTATAATTGATGCAAGAAATTTAGTTAGACTTAATACGGGTGACAAGGTTGAGATTTTGAAATCGAAACACCATGAAAAAATATTTGAAGTAAAGCTTTTAGATGGCTTTGAAAAAAATAGGAAATACTTTTTAATTAAAGAGGATCTTTTAAATGATTTTCGATTAATGGAGCAAGAAAATGAGAAATAAAGAATATTTATTAATCCTAAGTGTTTTATTTATATCTTCATGCGTAAACACCTCACTTGCACCCGATGTTGTAAATAGGTCTGATGCACAAAAGGAACAGTATGTAGTTTTCGGAATCATCTCAGACGTTACGAAAGTTACGATTGAGGGCGATAGAGAGATTGGAGCAGCAACGGGACTTGCAATAGGTGGTGTTGCTGGAAAAAATGTCACTGATTCAGAAGTAGAATCTGACATAGCTTCAGTTGTAGGAGGATTAATTGGCTCAAAAATTGGTTCGGAAATAGGCTCTGCTATTACAAAGAAAGAGGGAGTTGAGTTATTAATTGAAACAGATGCAGGGAGATTTGTATCAATAATTCAAGAAATTAGTGACTTTACATATGTCAAAGGACAAAAGGTTAGGATCATTAAAAGGAATGGTAAGTCTAGAGTAATTCCTTTTGAATAATGTCGGAGGATCTTTACAACCTCATTTATAATAAAGCACTTGATTTAATATCGAGACGTGAACATTCTCAAAAAGAAATTAAGAATAAATTACTTATGAGATATGACAATGATGATCTCATAGATTCCGTCATAGATAAATTAATATCAAATAATCTAATTAACAATCACAGGTTTGCAGAGTTATATGTTCTTAATAGAAAAAGAAAAGGCTTTGGACCAAGAAAAATATTTTATGAGCTAATCGATAAAGGTATCAATGATTCAATTTCCGATGAAATAATCTCGCAAGAAGAAGATTGGGAAGTGGTTGCTAAAAAAACTTTTGCAAAAAAATTTAAAGATGGGCCTTCAAGCGACATTAAAATTAAAAATAAACAAAAGGTATTTCTGCAAAATAGGGGGTTTAGTTTTAAAGAAATTGAATCAGTTTTTGCAAATGACATGTTATGATTCTTTGCTATGTCTTACGAGGTATTAGCTAGAAAATATAGACCATCAAACTTTCAAGAAGTTGTTGGACAAAATCATATTATAAAAGCTCTAACTAATAGTATTGAACAAAGCAAAATTCATCAAGCTTATATTTTTTCAGGCACCAGAGGCATTGGGAAAACAACTATTGCTAGGATATTAGCTAAATGTTTAAACTGTGAAAATGATCAAAGACCAGTTTCACAACCATGCAGTAAATGCTCAAATTGTGAAGAAATCAAACTCGGAAGAAGTGTTGATTTTTTAGAAATTGATGCTGCTTCAAATACTCAAGTCGAAAAGATTAGAGATTTAATAGAAACGGTTGAATATAAGCCTGCAAAAGGAAGATTTAAAGTTTATTTAATTGATGAGGTTCATATGCTCTCAACTGCTAGTTTTAATGCTCTTCTTAAAACTCTAGAAGAGCCACCAGCTCACGTAATCTTTATTTTTGCAACTACAAACCCAGAAAAAATACCAAAAACTGTTCAATCTAGATGTTTGCAACTTAACTTAAAGACAGTTAATGAAGAGCTATTATCAACTCATTTAAAATCAGTCTTAGCTTCTGAGGATATCAATTTCGATGATGAAAGCGTAACATTAATTTCAAATTCTGCTAACGGGTCTGTTAGAGATGCTCTTACTTTGCTTGACCAGGCTATTGCGCATGGTAATGGCTTGTTAAATCATGACGACGTAAAAAAACTATTAGGGACAATTGATGACTCACTACTATTTGATTTACTAAAATATGTTATTAATGGAAATGGAAAAAAGGTTTTTAACACTCTTCATGTTATTGAAGAGCTAAATCCAGAGTATGATGTAATTCTTAAAAGTATTATTTCAATCTTACATCAAATATCCCTTCAACAAGTTATTGAGGACTCTGATTCAGAACCTGTGATTGAACTTTCATTAATTACAGATAAAGAATTTTGTCAATTATTATATGAAATAGCATTAAATGCTTATTCTAAATTTTCTGTTCACCCAAATCCCAAAGAAGCTCTTGAAATATGTTTGTTAAGGATGCTGACTTTTAATCCTTTGCAAAAACTTACTGATAAAAAAGAAGTTGATGTAGAAAAGAAAACAGAAAAAAAAAATTTGAATGAAAGCAAGGCTAAATCCTCTGAAAAAATAGTAAAGAAAGATCAAGAAAGCAGTAATTTATCTTTGTCATCAAATAATGAATGGGTAGTTTTATTTAACTCTTTAGAAATGAGTCCATTTGCACGCAATTATTTTGGAAATATGTCATTAAACTCTTTTAAAAATAATAATTTAATTCTTAATGTTGCTCCAAATGTCGGCGATATACCAGAGAATATATTTTTAGAATTTAAATCTGTTATCAGAAATGCTTTGTCTGAAGAGATAAAGGTCTCAACAACAATTAATAACGTCGTTGATTCACCGTTGAACTTAAAAGCTGACGAGGAGATAAAACAACAAGATGAAGCAGACTTATCAATAATTAATAATAATGATATACAGGATTTTATTAAAAAATTTGATGGAAAGATTAAATCAAACACAATAAAACCATCCAAATAATATGAATAGAGATTTAGTTATAGAATTAATAAATGCCTTAACTATTCTTCCTGGTGTAGGTAAGAAGTCTGCTCAAAGGATGGCTTTGTATTTACTTGATAGAAATAAGGATGGGGCAAGTATTTTAGCTAATACACTTACGAATGCTATAGAAAACATACAGCGATGTGAGTCTTGTAGAATGTTAACATCAAAAAGTTTATGTAACATTTGTTCAGATTCATCTCGAAATGCTAATAGTATTTGTGTAGTTGAAAGCCCTTCAGATGTTCTAGCAATTGAATCAACAGGAGGTTTTAAGGGATCATATTTTGTCCTATTAGGAAGATTATCTCCAATTGATGGTATTGGCCCTGAAGAGATTGGAATCAATGATTTGTTAAAGAGGATAGATAAAAATAATATCAAAGAAGTAATATTAGCGACTAGCAGCACAGTTGAAGGTGACGCAACTGCTATTTTTATTAAAGAGCATGTTAAAAATGCTAAAGTTTCTAGAATTTCATATGGCATTCCTATTGGAGGAGAGTTAGAGTATGTTGATGGGACAACTATTGCACGCGCTATTGAGGGGAGAATTGAAATAAATGACTATTAAATCTGATAAGTGGATTCAAAGGATGTCAGAAAAGAATGAAATGATAAAACCATTTTCATCAAATCAAATCAGGGTTGATGACGATGGTAATAAGTTAATTTCATATGGAGTATCAAGTTATGGGTACGACGTAAGATGTTCAAATGAATTTAAAGTATTTACAAACATCCATTCGGCTATTGTAGATCCAAAATCATTTGATGAAAAAAGTTTTGTAGACATAAATTCAGATATATGCGTAATTCCTCCTAATTCTTTTGCATTAGCAAGGACTGTTGAATATTTTAAGATTCCAAGAAATGTCCTCACCATCTGTCTAGGAAAATCTACTTATGCAAGATGCGGTATTATTGTAAATGTTACGCCTCTTGAACCAGAGTGGGAAGGTCATGTAACTTTAGAGTTTTCGAATACTACAAATTTACCTGCAAAAATTTACGCAGGCGAGGGCGTTGCACAAATGCTATTTTTTGAATCAGATGAGATTTGCCAAACCAGCTATAAAGATAGAGGCGGCAAATACCAAGGGCAAACAGGAGTTACATTACCCAAAACTTAATACTTGCTCTAACCTTAGTGTGTTTGTCCTTTCCGGACTATTATCGATTATTTTCAAGAACATATAATCCAGCTCTTTAGCTAAATAATATTTAACTGTTCTCTTGCTATCATCTCTATATCGCTCCAAAACTAAACAATTATATTTTATTTTATTTGCAATACATTGTTCGTCATTTAAAACTCTAAACTTATAATTTTTATGTTGACCATCTTTAATATCTAGAATATTTAGATCAAACTCTTTAAACCCCTTTTTTATTAAAATTCTAATCATTATTTGAACATTAAGAGGATCAAAGATTAAATCTGAATCACTTAAATTAACCACCCAAGAAGTATCACCCTTAGATTCAATAATGGAGTCATCCATATTAAAATTAATTAATTGATCCCTTCTTAAAAATTTTGGTCTTATTTTAATATCATAGTTTTTTGCAATTACTTGATCATTGTTTATGTTAAAACTAGATGAAAAAAACATGCTTGCAAAGAGATTAGCTGCATTGAACTCAATTTCATATGTATTATTCTTTTTTTTAAATTCTCTTACTCCACTTATTGTAATTTCTTTAGACTCAAATCTATATTTTGCCTCATACTCAGTGATCTCAACTGCATAGATAGTAGTTGAGAGAATTGATAAAAATAATAGTTTATTCATCAATTTCAAAGAAAAAACGTGGTTTAAAATTTTCATCAGCATATCTAACAATATTATTACTATCCAAGTGAATGTTATCTAAACAAATTTCAGCCACTACTTTTGGAAGTAAATAGTGTTCAATTTTATGAATTCGATTAATCACTTGATCTAAATCTTCATTATTTTTAATCTTTAAAGATGCCTGAGCTATTAATGGTCCAGCATCTAATTTTGGTGTTACAAAGTGAATTGATATTCCATGCCTCTTATCATTATTTTTAAGAACCTGTTCGTGTGTGTTAAGTCCAGGATATAACGGAAGAAGAGAAGGATGTAAATTTATCATTTTATTTGCAAATTTATTTATTATTTTCTTTCCTAGTATTCTCATAAAACCTGCCAGAATTATTAGATCTGGTTCCAAAGCTGTTAAAACATTTTCAAGTTCATCATCAAATTCAATCCTATTCTCAAAATTCTTGTGATTAATAATTTTGGTATTTATATTAAACTTATTAGCTCTTTCAATACCATAAGCATCGGGGTTATTTGAAATAACAGCTTCAACTCTTCCGTTAATATTTCCTAAATCGCAAGATTGCATGATTGCTTCAAGGTTAGACCCATTTCCTGAAATTAACGCAACTATTCTTTTCATTGATGATTATAAATTATAAGAATACTACGGAATTTTGTTCGCTCTTTTTTTTAACTTTACCAATAATAGAGTTTTTAAATGACATAGAAGTAATTTTATCTGATATTTTTTCTGCATTCATTTCATCGACAAAAATTACCATGCCGATTCCACAATTAAATATTCTATACATATCCATAATTTGGATATTACCTTCCCTCATAATCCATTTAAATATATTTGGTATTTCCCAAGAGCTTGATTGAATCTCAACACATAAATTTTCTGGAAAAGATCTGGGCAAGTTTTCAGTTAGGCCACCGCCAGTAATGTGAGAAATAGATTTAATTTCAAAGCTTTCTATAAGACTTAATATTAATCTCGGATATAAAATTGTCGGCTTTAGTAGATCTTCTACAACCTTTAACTTTTCTTCATCGGATATTTTAGATTCATCAAGCAATTTTCTTATTAAAGAGAATCCATTTGAATGAGGACCACTTGATTCTATTCCAATCAAGACATCACCTTCTTTTACATTATCTGATTGTATAATTTTACTTTCTTCAACACAGCCAACTGAAAAGCCTGCCAAATCAAAGTTGTCTCCAATATAGTGACCAGGCATTTCAGCAGTTTCTCCCCCCAATAATGCACAGTCAGACGCAATGCATGCATCTGAAATGCTTTTAATAACTTCGGATGCTTCCTCTACATTTAGTTTTGATGAGGCGTAATAATCTAAAAAAAATAAAGGTTTAGCTCCACATACTATTAAATCATTTACACACATACCAACGAGATCCTGCCCAATACCAGAAAGATTTTTATATTTTTGAGCTAGAGCGACCTTTGTTCCAACACCGTCTGTACATGCAACCAGAATTGGCTTAGTGAACTCGTCATTAAGATTGTACATTCCAGCAAATCCACCAATGTTATTTAAGACATTATTATTGTGAGACGCTGAAACATGTTTTTTAATTTTTTTAATTAAATTATCACCAGCATCAATATCTACCCCAGCAGATTTATAAGGATCATTTTCTATAATTTCTTTTGTCATTTAAAATACCTATTATGATGGTTGAAAGCTTGAGATTTATTAAACATAGTATATTTTGCTTTATTATCTTTTCAAATACATGCTTTGGAAAGGAGTTTGATGAACTTTTTACAATATATGAACCTATTGATAGCTCATCTAAAATTGAAAAGTCAATAAATAATTCATTTAATACTATGATTTACAGACTAAGTGGAAACCCATCACCGTCAAATGTATGGAAAATAATAAATGCTGGTAATTCAAGAAAAGACTTTATAACCAGTTATTCAATTAAAAATTTAGATGATAAAAATTTTCTACAAGTTCATTTTGATAAAGATCTCCTCGTTGAAAAATTTAATGAATTATCAATTCCAGCTCTTGGAAATTCAAGACCGGTAATTTTATTTCTAATAAATATTGATTCAGGTACAGAAAGGCCATATCTTTTAACAGAATCAGAATCAAAATTAGACTTAGATATGTTAATAAAAAATGCACTCATAGACATGTCTGCTTCTAGAGGTATTTTTCTTGAACTACCTGAACTAGGTCTTGAAGATATGAACTCTGTTTCAAAGTACCCTAACTTAATTGATTCAAACAATTTAGTAAAATCGCAACATGTTTCAAATAAAGTAATTGAAATCAATATAGCGAAAGTTGGATTTAATAATTGGTCTGTAACTGGCGATATAAATTTTGAATATCAAGATAATAATTTTAATAAACAATTTTTAATAAATTTTAACGATTATATTGCAAAAGAAATAAATAAACTCTTTGAATCAAACCTTATAGATACTTCAAAAGAGACCTCGATAATACTTACTTTAAGTAATATCAATAATTATGACGATTACATCATTTCGCGAGATATTATAGAAAGAATGATATCTACAAAAAATATTAATATAGCAAGTTTTGAATCAAATAAAATATCTTATGAAATGTCTATTTATGGAGATTTTAAAACTTTTGTAAATGAAGTTAGTGAAAGTAATTTTGCAAGAATTATTAATATATCATATGAAAACAATAGCCTAAACTTAGATTTTTTTAGATGAGTAAATATTTTATTTTTATACCCAATCTTCTTTCATTTATAAGAATTGGATTGGTATATCCAATTTTAAATAATATTTATTTAGGTAATTTTAAGGTTAGCATTGTTTTTTTTGTAATAGCAGCTATAACGGATGCTTTAGATGGATTGATTGCTAGAAAGATGAACTGGCAAACCCAACTTGGAACAATGCTCGATCCTGTTGCAGATAAATTACTCTTATCCGGAACGATATTTATTCTTTGGTTAAATCAATTAATACCTTTTTATATATTTTTTATTTTTATTGGTAGAGATGTTGCAATTCTTTTGGGAGCGGCAGTTCAAATGACTTTGATACAGTCAGATACACCACTGCCAAACTTTTTAGGCAAAATAACAACAAGTTTGCAAATAATCTATATAGCAATAATTTTCTTAAAAGAAATATTCAATATTGATTTCTCATTATTTATGCTCGATATATTTATTATTATTATTACTGTTTTAAGCTTAGTTGTTTATTCATATAACTGGCTTAAGGACATTAAGATATATCACAATGAATAGATCTAAGCAGCTAACTTTTCCCTGGAGCAAACCAAGTAAAGCTAGGTTTAATCATTTCTTTTTTGAAGATAAAAATTTTTTAGCTAAAGAAGCCCTATATGCCTCAGACGATTTATTCATTTATGGTTTAAACGGAGCAGGAAAATCATTTTTACTTCAGTCTCTATGTAATTTTTATGCAGATAATGGGAAAACATCATTATATTTACCAATAAAAAAAGTCAAAAAACATGGACCAAATTTTTTAGATTCATTAGACAGCTTAGATCTAATATGTATTGATGATATCGATATAATTATTAATGATAACAACTGGGAATTAGCAATTTTTAACTTAATTAATAACTCTTTGCAAACAAGATGCAGATTAATTTTTTGCTCTAATCTAAACCCCTCAGATATTAGCTTTAAACTCAAAGATTTAATATCAAGACTAAAAAAAATTGACCATATAGAAATATTTCCCGTTAGCACAGACAAACTTGCTGATGCATTAACGTTTGTTTCAAATCTGCGATCAATAAACCTAGGCGAAAAAGAAATTAAATATATTTTGACTCATTCAAGAAGAAATATGTCAGACTTGCTTGGTATATTAAATCAGCTTGATGAATTATCTATTCAACAAAAGAGAAAAATTACGATTCCTCTAATAAAGGAGGTTATTTAGTTGCAATATATTCACACTCAAAGCAGTACACAGCAGTATTTATTTTTTTGTCAGGATTAATAAAACTATAATGTGTATTTAAAAACTTTATTAACATTCGTCCTTTATTATTGTCGATATTAATTTTTGCATCTACATTTTTTAGAAGCTCTGCAAGAAAAACATCAAAAGGATCCATTTCTTTTGAATATGAAATGGTCGTGAAATCATCTATGCCTGCAATATTTGCGGCTGATTCAACTGCGTCATTTAAATCACCTATTTTATCAACCAATCCTAGCTGAAGAGCTTTTTCACCAGACCATATTCTTCCACCTGCTATAGATAGAATTTCTTTGTAAGGCATTTTCCTGTTTTCTGCTACTTTGTTAACAAATTTTTTGTATGTATGGTCGATACTAGCTTGAATTGAATTAGTAACGTAATCAGGCATAGGAAGCCTTTCATCCCATTCACCTGCTTGAGTTGAGCTAGTACCATCCACCTGAATTCCAGCCCACTCATAAATACCATCAAGAGTAGGGACAATTCCATATACTCCGATAGACCCTGTTAATGTTTCAGGTTTTGCCCATATTTCATCAGAATGAGTTGTGACCCAAACCCCGCCTGATGCTGCTATGTCACCCATAGATGAAACAACAGGTCTTCCTGATGATTTAAATTCGTTCAAAGCATTTGTTATCAACTCACTTGCCCAAACGTCACCACCTGGACTATTGACCCTTAAAACTAGCGCTTTTACAGCATCATCTTTTATAGCATTCCTAATATTTTTTACGATTGTATCTGAGCCAGCTACATTAAATGAAGCTTCTCCAGTAACAATTGTTCCTTCAACATTTACAATCGCTATTAAATTTTTTGATTCGCTTTCTATAACCTCATCTTCAATAGTTGTTAGATAGTCATAAATTGATATTGAATCAGGAAGGCTATTTGGATCCTCATCTTTATTTGGAAATTCTTTAAACATCCAACTTCTTAAATCTTCTCTTGTAACAACCATATCAACTAAACCTAAATCAAGTGCAATTTGAGCGGGTTCAGGAGTGCTCATGCTAAGTTCGTAAAGCGAATCGCCATAATATTGAAGTGTTCCGTCTTGCAAATTTCTTCCTTCTTCCATCATTGCAGTCATTTTTGACCATAGTGGATTGGCAAATTCATTCCATGCAAGTTTATCTTCCTCAGACATAGAATTACGAGTGTAAGGCTCAGGACCACTCTTGAAATCTCCAGCAACAAAAATGTGATAATTGAGATTAATATTTTCGTATAAATCTTTATAAAATTCCCTTTTTCTAGAAAACCCAAAAGCAGAAACACCCCCATATTCATTAATCATCAATGTGTCAGCTTGAGAGCTTATTAAATAGGCGTTATTCCCAAAATTTTCAGAATAAGAAATTACTCTTTTACCTTTATCTCTAATGTTTTTAACAGCATTAGCAATCTCAAATGCAGAAGAAAAAACCATGCCAAGTTCAGAAACGTTAATATATACAGCAGAGAGAGCATCATCTTCTGACGCAGAATTAAGAACTTTTAAAAGATCATTAAGCTCATGCTGTTCAACATCACCACCGCCAAGTAGCAAAGAATCAAAAGAAGGGGTGCCTGTTATTGCAGAATCAACAACAACACCTATTGGTTTAAACCATAATATTTTATCTTGTTTATCTATTCCATCTTCTGATGTAAACATTGATCCAATCCCCCCAAGTATAGAAAATGTAACAATAATTAAGATCAATCCTGTGAATGTGTTAACTACTATTTTTCTTGTCAAAGATAAAAATTTATCTGCTTTAGACCATAATGACTGCGGTTTGCTCATAATTTTCTCCAAATGGAATTTGATAATAAGTTATTAATATGACCATGTAAATCTTTATTAGTTCATATCCTTAATTGTTCTTGGGCCATACATAATATGAATAAATAAAAAACATACCAAAATTAGTTCTAGAGTATCTAGCCAATATGCATTAGTTCCAAATACTTTTAATGAGGCAAATAAGAAATAAATTAATAAAAAGAAACAGAACCATTGATACGCCCTAACCATAAGATTATTTATAAAGTAATAAAAAATTAATAATGGCATTAACCATGCTGTAAATACTATTAAATCAATCCTTTCTTGAACTACATTTAAGAACTTGATTATAAATAACGATATAAATAATGCATGAGTTAAAAGTTTGTATTTTTCAATACCCAGTTTAAGCATTAATTTTTTTTATAAATTTAGCTATACGAGCACCAGATTTTTTAGCAATATCATACTCATCTTTTGTTAGCTCATTGGATGAGTTAAAGTTTTCAACATGGGTAGGGCCGTATGGAGTTCCACCAGATTTAGTTTTATTTAACTCTTTAATAGAATAAGGAGTACCAGAAATAATCATTCCATGGTGAAGCATAAAAGTATGAAGATTGAATAGAGTCATCTCTTGTCCGCCGTGCATAGAGCCTGTTGAGGTGAAAGCAATACCAGGCTTATCTTCTAAAACATTTGTTGACCAAAGATCACCCGTTGAATCTAAAAAATGCTTTAATGGTGCGGCCATTGACCCAAAACGGGTAGGAGAACCTATTGCAAGACCGCTACAATTAATTAGGTCATCTTTAGTACAATAAATTTCTCCAGATTCAGGAATATTTGAAAGAACTTTTGCATCATTTGATGATATTTTTGGAACGGTTCTAAGTTTTACATCCAAGTGAGAATCTTCAGCACCGTCAGCTATAGCATGAGCAAGATTTCTAACCGAACCAGAAGCTGAATAAAATAATATTAATAAAAAACTCTTTTCCATATTTACTTTTAAAGTATTAATTATATTATGTAGGCGATGAGAAATAAGATTATACAACTTTTCTGTCTATTCCTAATACTAAGTTGTCAAAGAAATGACATTGAAGTATTCAATGGGCCAGACACCAATTTAAATAAGCTCAACGGAAATTGGATTGTTATTAATTATTGGGCTGATTGGTGTGCGCCTTGTATTAAAGAGATACCTGAGCTGAATAATTTTGCAGAGGAGAATAAAGACTTAAAAGTTTATACTTTTAATTTCGATTATCTTGAGGTTGATGATTTAGAGCCAATTGCAAATAAGTTTAATATATTGGTTCCGTCTTTAGTAACTCATCCAAGAGATATTTGGGGTATTCAAACACCACCAGCAGTTCCTGCAACCTTTTTTATAAACCCTAATGGAGAATTAACTCTTTCACTATTTAGACCACAAACAAAAGATGAGCTAAATAAAATTATCACTGAATTAAGGGATACTTTCTAAAAACTTACCGTCAAGTAAAGACTCAGGATTGATTCGAGTCTTATTAAGATATACAGTCCAGTGCAGGTGTGGTCCTGTCACTCTTCCGCTTGAACCCACTTCACCTATTTTTTGTCCCTTATTGATTATTTGATTAATAGATACATCGACTTTAGAAAGATGACTATATGAGGTTAACAAACCATAACCATGATCTAAAATTATATAATTGCCTGCATAAAAAAAGTCACCAATTAAAATTACTTTTCCATATTCTGGAGCAACAATATTAGTGCCGGAAGGGGCCGCAATATCAAGAGAAAGGTGTGGTGACCTTGGTGAGCCATTAATGTATCTTTTTTTTCCATACCTACTAGAAATAATTCCATCAACGGGCTTTATAAAATTTAATTTAGGTTTATATTTTAAAGTGTAAATTTTTAGAGCTTTATTTATAATTTTTGCTTCTTCAGAAGCTCTTATAGAATCCTTTTCATTAAGGTCAACCATAGATGTATTTGCAATAGTAATTCTAGATTCACCAAAATCTTTCTTATTTATGTTTATTTCTTTTCCATTGAATTTAATAGATTTACCTTGCTTATCAAACGGAAGGGGTATTAATGCGTATCGAACACCTTTATTTTCAACAACCAAATACGAATTTACATTTTTATTTATCTTAATTGGGTATATCTCACCAGGATCACCGTACATCTCAGAAAATAAATTAAAAGGGACTAATAGAAAAATCAATAAATAAAAAAGTTCCTTTTTAACTATTAACATTTTTTACTTCTACATCAATGGTACCTTTACTTAATCTTGCATTAAGCTTTTCACCCTTAGTTGTTTCTTTTGATGATTTGAGTGCAATACCCTTATTGTTAACAATAATTGCATAACCTCTATCTAGTATTGATAAAGGACTTAGAATTTGAATATTTTTACCTAGTTTTTCAAGAATACTTTGATCAGTTCTTAATTTTTCTTTAATACTTCTGTCTAAATTTTTATATAGGCTTTTGACTTTTTCTTGGAGCATAATTAATTTTGTCATTGGGCTTCTTCTATTTAATCTTGTGTCTAGGTCTTTCACTATATTTAATTTACTTAACATTAAGTCTTTATGTTTCTGGTGAAGCCTCAAATCAATAATATCCAATCGTTGTGATTTTTCCCTTAACAAAGCTATTGGATTTTTAAGCTTAGACCTATTTAAGTTTATTATTTGCTTCAAGCTATCCACTTTACCAAGCGCATTCTCGTATAGCTTTAGTGTGATATTTTTTAATTTCTCATCAAGTTGATAGTTAAATTCTGTGACCAGTTCAGCAGATGCAGTTGGGGTAGGCACTCTAATATCAGATACAAAATCACATATAGTAAAATCAATTTCATGACCTACGCCAGATATAGTGGGAATAGGGAAAGAAAAGATTTCTCGAGCAAGCTCTTCATTATTAAAACACCATAAATCCTCAACTGAGCCCCCACCTCTAGTCAAGATTACGACATCAATTTTATTATTTGGATTGCATTCATTAAAGTTAATTATTCTATTTAGTGCTTTGATTATAGTTACATGCGCATCATCCCCTTGAACAGTTGCATTGCTCAGCGAGATTTGAGCACTTGGAGCTCTTCTTTTAATGGTTGAAATAATATCTTGGAATGCTGCTGTTGATGCTGATGTGATAATACCAATATGCTTAGGGCAGGTTGGAATCTTTAATTTCTTAGTTGAGTTAAATAAACCCTCCTCATCAAGTTTTTTTCTTAAAGCTTCAAATTTCTGCATTAAGTTTCCTGATCCTGCCGGTTCAATAGATTTAACAATTAGCTGATAGTTTCCACTCGGCGCATATATACTAACTTGACCTTTTAAAATGCATTGATCACCGTCCTTGGGTGAAAAATTTAATTTCATATTTTGACTTTTCCACATTGCACAATTTATAGCCCCATCTTTATCCTTGAGAGTAAAGTAGATATGACCTGAACTATGTCGTGTAAAACGTGAAATCTCACCAATTACCGATACATTATTAAAAGTATTTTCTAATAAATATTTAGCAGAGTTGTTTAATTCACCCACTGAGATAATTTCTTCGTTCTGAATTACAATATTGTCACTCATAATAAAAGTATAACTTTATGCAAAGGAATTTTCAGCGAACAAATTATTTTATTATTCTTGCCTTTGGAGCAATGTTGATTGGTTTTGCTCCAATATTTGTGAAGTGGAGTATGCTTTCTTCATCTGCGATAGCATTCTATAGAATGTTTTTAACCATACCTTTTTTATTTATTCTTAATTATGCAATTAATAAAAGTTTTAGTTTTAAAGTAAACAACAAAAAAACTATCTTGTATGCAGCTTTTGCATCTCTTGCATTTACCACTGATCTAACGTTATGGCATTTTAGTATGACTATAACATCTGTTTCAAACGCAACAATAATAGTAAATTCTGCACCAATATTTGTAGCTATCCTTTCTTTTATTATATTTAAAGAAAAGCTATCAAAAGGCTTTATCCTCTCTTTTTTAATTACTTATGTCGGAATTATTGGACTAATTTATTTTTCAAATAATTATATAAATGGTAAATTCTTAGGTGATATTTTATGCTTAATTGCTGCTTTTTTTTATGGCGTTTATCTCTTAATTATTGCAAAGTTAGGCAAAGAGAAATCCCTAAATATTATTTTTTATACAACATTTTTTTGTTGTATTTTTTCTATTATCCCTATGATTATTGAAGGAGGAAATATTTTTCCTGCATCAAGTTTTGAGTGGATCAATTTATTATTATTGGCCGTTTTATGTCAGCTTGGCGGACAATATTTTATTACTCATGCAATTGGTAAAATTTCTGCATCCAATGGCTCTATTGGTTTATTAATGCAGCCAATAACAGCAACTATTCTTGCAGCTATATTATTTAATGAAGTTCTAAATATGATACAAGTTATTTTTGTAATGGTGGCAATGATTGGTATTTATTTAGCCAGACTAAATCTGTCAAATTCTCATCATAAACAAACCCAATAAAGCGTATTATTTTTTTTGTAATAATAGTATTATTAGCACCCTTAATTAGTAATTAAGTTGGATAGGGTGATTAGCTCAGTTTGGTAGAGCATCTCG
>TARA_B100001175_G_scaffold43856_1_pt1 | contig 55265 bp, 46 predicted proteins | sample TARA_B100001175 | Tara Oceans TARA_B100001175
GGCTGGATTGATGCTACTGTCTTGTATCACCATTATATTTATATCTAATAAAAGTAAGAACAATGTGGTTTGATACAATTTAGATAATAAATAAACTTTTATTAAGTGTAGGGGTATTTATAATTATTGCTACAACGAAATTTATATTGCGAGTTTCCCTTTTTATTTTGATAATAAGTTTTGAGTAAGTAAATCTTAAAACTCTAAAGTTTCAATGAATGTTACAATAATTATTGTAACACTTTAATTGTGAAATGTTAGTAAAAATTATAATTTAAATATTTGGTAGATATGCTAAATTATTTATAATTTCCTTATCATAAAATCTCTATATAATTTATAATTATGATAATTTATATATAGTATAAATATATACATAATATGTAACACTAAACTTTAAAAAGCAGAATTTATAGTATTTTATTTATTTCTTTTTTTATAATCTCACCCCACAGTCTGTATCCCTTGTTATTTAGATGAAGTTGATCTTCCATAAAATATTCTTTAATTGGCTTACCGCTATTGTTCAGGTAATAGCTCCTTGTTGGAATAAAATATATATTTGCTCGGTTTTTAGTGTAAGCTTTAATTAGGTCATTTGCTTTAGATATCTTAGGCCATACTTCCCATCTTTTTGGAGTTGGAGTGGTTTCAATTTTAAATATAGGAATATCGTCGCCTAATTGTTTTCTAATTCTTTTGTATACATATACAAATAGTTTCTTTACTTCTTTAGGTTTTAATTCTAGTTTCTTCTCTTCATTACCTCCTGTTATATCATTTGCCACAAACAATAATACTGCTTTTGCTTTCACATGATTTTTCGTCAATCTATCTATGAAATGTATAAGATCATAGTAATGTGCTCCACCGTACCCTCTCATTACACTTTTATATGGCTTAACGTCTTCGTCAATATTATTCCAAAGCCTTATACTAGAACTTCCAATAAACAATAAGTACTCATTTTCATTTGTATAGTCTTTTTTTAATTCAAGTTGTTGAATCTCCTCTTCAAATTCATACTTATGTTCTTGATATTTTTTTTGCAATGAACAGCTGCTAAGAAGAATTATAGCTATTATTATGTGATATTTATTCATTTTTTTGACTAAAAAAGGCATCTAAATGATGCCTTTAAATTTATAAATGTAATTTACAACAATTATTCGGTCATATCATATTCAACTGCTTGACCTTCCAAGCCAATAGACCAGTGGTTCTGTACAATCTTCCAACTCTCCCCAATTTTTTTTATGACACCACTATTTCTTATGTCTTTAACCTCTGCTGGCTCTTCACCCATTTCAAATGTCAAATCTAGAATTTGAGTAAAAGCAGCCATATCTCCACTATCACTCATTATTATATTGAGGTCACGAGTTTTAAATATTGGGTCTTCAATTGCAAGCATACCTTTAACAGCAATCTTTATTTCATTCCAGCCAACAAAATATTCAGCAGCATCTGTTCCAATTAAAACAGCATCCTCAGACCAGATGGTTTTTGCTTCCTCTAGACTGTTATTTGTAAAATAATCAAACTGACCATTTATAAAATCCGTTGCCTCTTCAGATGCCTGTTCTATTGCTGTAGTATTTGTATTAGAGCATGAATAGGCTACTGAAATTAAAGCAATTATTGATAATACGTAATTTTTCATTTTATTGATTTTTGTTAATTAATTTTAAAAGGATTTATATTCGCTGTTAGAAAAAGCAATTTTTAAACCACTTTCTCCACCTACTAACAAGGGAGCCATTATTTGAATGATATCATCTTCATTTTGTCTCCACTCTAGGTAATTAATAAATTTTTCTGTGCTTTCCCAATTTTCAACCAACCAAACGGTATTAGTTTCTTTATTTACTGTCATTTCAATAGACAGACAACCATCATACGAGCGAGTAGTTGGTAATCCATTATCTCCGTTCAATACTGTCAATAAATTTTCTAATTTTCCTTTTTTTGCTTGAATAGAAGCAATAATTAAATTTTTTGGATAAACCGCGTCTAACATTCCACCAAAGTCAAAGTAATCTCCTTGTCCAACTACTTTACCATCATCATCAAAATTAAAATACCAATACCCTTTAAGGTTTAATTCTTTTTTTGTTTGAGTTTGTGTACCTGTCCATACCCCATAAGTTCGAACACTTCCATCAAAATTTCCAAGCGTATCTGTTCCAGGGAGCCACACTTCAGCGGTATATTTTAGATTATCAAAAGCCATGTGATATCCTTTCACATTTTCCATAAATTGTGCTTTATTCATTTTTTCTGACCCATATAAAGAAGCTTCGGATACTAATTCGCTACTTATTAATGCATCTTGACCTTCATAGTCTTCAACTTCATGAAGTTGGAATAATTTTTTTGCTGTTTCTAAATTTTTATAATAATCTGGGTGCTGATTATTGCAGCTGAACGCAATTAGACTTATAATAAAAAGAATTGCTATTTTTTTCATAATTTTATGTATTAGTTAATATCTATAAAATTACAAATTAACTTTTATAAAACAATTTAAAATAGGGTAATTATCTTGTGAAATTCAAAGTAAAATAGTGAATAATCTATTATTTAAATTCTGTATAGCTGGACTAATTTTAATTTTTAATTCTTTTGGGATTCATATTCCCACGAAAATTAGTTCTGATGTTGCAACAGTATATTTTGATTCTAAATACGAAGTTGAAATAAACACAAATATTATTTATGGCTATGGCCTAAGCCATGACTCATTTAATTTCGAGAATCCTAGACAAGTTCCATTAAAACTAGACATTTATAATCCAAGAAATAATTTTTTTAATCGCCCCGTTATGGTTTTAATCCATGGTGGTGGATTTAGGAATGGAAGCAAAGAAAAACTTCCCTTTGTAGAGATGTCTACTTTTTTCGCATCACGTGGTTGGGTAGTTTTTACTATAAACTATCGACTCATGAAAGATTTTGGGAGTGTGCCTAACGATTGGAGTCAATACATTAATAAAATAAGAACTGACAAAAAAAAGAATCAAAAAAAGGCAGCCTATCCTGCTATAAGAGACGCAAAAGCAGCAATGCGTTGGATTGTAGCTAATCAAGAACGATATGGAATAAATACAAACTATATTACTGTTGGTGGTGGTTCTGCTGGCGCTGTTTCTGCTCTAGCTGTTGGTTTAAGTGATAACGAAGATTATAAAAATGAATTAACGATAGAACAAGATCCAACACTTTTATCTACGAATCCAAAAATAAATTTTAATGTCAAGACTATTTTAGATTTTTGGGGTTCAAAAGGGTCTGTGGATGGTATCAATGAACTTTATCAAAAGCAATTGTATAACAGAAATAATCCTTCATTGTTTATTGCTCATGGGACCAAAGATCAGATTGTAAGTTACAAAAACGCTGAAGATTTAAGAGATATTTATGAACAAACTGGAGCTCCATATGTCTTGCATCCACTTGAAGGTAAAGGTCATGGCCCCTGGAGATACAATGACTTAGAGGGGAATAGTTTAGGAGATTTAGCGCTTAAATTTATAGTAAAGCAACAAAGGCTTATTGTTAAATAGCTATTGATTTTGAGTAGTTAAATTCATAAACAATAAATCAATAGCTAGATATATTTAGGCTTGTTTATAAGGAAATGATGAATGATGTAAATCGATTTTCAATTCATTATTTATCAATTTATAACCAAAAGTGTATTCTACTTTGGCTTCATTTCCGTCCAAATCTGTAAAGAAATAATTTCCCATAGAAATAGCTCTGTATTCTTCAAGAATAATTCCTGCATTTTCAAATCTTACTTTGGTCCAAGGTTGAATTGCAAAGCCTTTGTCTTCGTTACAGGCTCTGTCATCACCTGCTATGAAGTAAGATAAGGCCTCAGCTTTTGTTGGTCTAAATTGTTGAATTTCGCATTTAGTAGGTTTGAATATAACTAAACTTGAATCAAAAGCATAACGTTCATCAAGAAATATACTTGTAAAAGATTCACACTCAGTTCTTTGATTTTTCAAAGCACCAATTTTAACTACTCCGTTACCCCATTTTTCTTGGGCTTCTAATACTTGCTCTTCTGTAATCATTTTTTAAAAATATTTTTAAGATTTTAATTTGATATTTATTAATATGTAAATTTATTTATTTTTATGAATTAATTCAAATTAATATTAGTTAAATCAGTATTAAAAATTATACCGAACTGTAAGAATGTTTTAGCTTGGGATTGGGTTTCTTGTCTGAGAAGACCCATTTGAAAATGAATGTTTTTAGCGTATTGATAACCTAATCCACCATAGAGACGATTTCGATCGAAAAAGAAGGTGGTGTTATTTATGAACAACTCATCGTACACCCCAAGGTATAATGCTCCAGTTTCAATTTTTTCTTTATTAAGAGGAATAAACAGCATTAATCTGTAGCGGAATCGGGTTTTAAATTCCTTTTCAATAAATCTTTCCTCTAAACGATAACGGTGCTCAAATTTTACACGTCCTAGGCTATTTGTTGTTATAAATTGTTGCCAAATACGGTGCTCTTCTGTCTCAGGACTTTTTCTATCCGATTCAAATAAATAATTTCCAATGTGTGCATAACCCAAAGTCGCAAAGGCATTTGGTTTAAAATGATAGTTTAACCCTGTTCTTAGAAGTAGCTGTTCAGTATTTGTCGGGCTAATAGTATGATTTCTATACTGTGCTTCCGAATGTATACTGAGTTTTTCACTGATTTTATTAGTACCGAAGTACATTATCCAATTTCCTTTGTCGTTCTGAGCATCACAAAAATTAAACAACACAAGAACAAGCACAAAAAAAGATAATTTTTTATTTTTAAACGATAAGATATTTTCTTTCATATTTATAACACTTTAAAATGAAACACAAATTTATAAATATCATTAATTAAATATTTTAAACTTATCTTAAATAATAACTTTAATTCAAATCTTAGAATATTACATTTGAATTAAGGAATGTAAATTTAATGTTAAGTTTTAAAATATAAATTTAAATCTATTAAAAATTAATTTTTATTTTTAATCTCTTCTTGTAATTAAAAATAATAACCTAAATAAATATCCTAAAGCATATATTTTTGTATGGGTCTTTTAATATAATGTTGTTGTTTTTATTTATGTCTTATTTTTTATATATATATTTAGAAAAATAAGAATAACTTAATTATCAATTCAATTAATATTAATTCTTAAGGATGAGACTATTTAAATTATCGATATGCTTTTTTATTTCTCTTATTGCTTATTCGCAAGAAAACCCTATTGTAATGTCTTTTACTCCAGAAACTTATGGTGCAGAAAGTCAGAACTGGGGTATTACTCAAACAGATAATGAATTTATGTATTTCGCGAATAATTCTGGTCTGTTGGAGTTTAATGGATCTAGTTGGAAGTTATATCCTGTACCAGACAATCAAATAAATAACTCAATTGTTCGATCAGTTAAAGCAGTCGGGGATAAGATTTTTTCTGGTAGTTATATGGACTTTGGGATTTGGAGTAGGAATAAATACGGCAATTTAGATTATGAATCAATACCCCATAAATTAGGTATTCTAATTCAAGAAGAAGAGCAGTTTTGGAATATAGAAGTTGTCGATAATTTAATTCTTTTTCAATCTCTGTCCAGGATCTACATTATAGATTTGCAAAAAAGTTTAGTTACTATAATTGAATCTGATGATGAAATCTCTAAGATATTTAATGTTGAGGGAGTAATATATTTTACAAAGAAAAATAAAGGTGTATATAAAATCTTAAATGGCGACACTATTCTTGTAAGTAACTCAAATAAAATTATGTCCTCTAAAATTGTTGGTATATCCAAAATTGATAATAAACTCGTTTTTATTACTAATAACAAAGGGGTCTTATTCCTAGAAAAAAATAAATTAATAGATTGGCGACCAAACTCTACAATTGATTTAAATAGAATAGTTATTTACAGCTTCCTAAAATTAAAAGATTCTAGTCTTGTGCTTGGGACAATTTCTAATGGAATAATTCATCTCAATGTTGATGGTAGTTTAAAATATAATATTGATTTTGAGAAAGGCCTAAACAACAATACTATTTTATCCCTTTTTCAAGACAAGAAGGATAATCTTTGGCTCGGTTTGGATATAGGGGTTAGCCACGTAAATTTATCTTCCAGGTTTGGTACTTATAATGATTCATCTGGCCAAATTGGAACTGTTTATGCATCCATTATTTATGATAATCATTTGTATTTGGGAACAAATCAAGGCTTATTTATTAAACAAAAGGATTTTGATGGCCCTTTTAATTTTATTGCAGGTACTAGTGGTCAGGTTTGGAAACTAAAAATGATTGACAACTTACTTTTTTGTGGTCATAATAAAGGAACTTTAATAATTGAAGATCAAAGAATAAAAACAAGAATTTTCGATGCGAATGGTAGTTGGGATTTTAAGAAAATAAGAAATACGAATTTAATTTTACAGGGTAATTATAAAGGTCTTCACGTTTTAGAAAAATCATCTGATAAATGGTCCTACAGTCATAAGATTGAAGGATTCGACATATCCAGTCGTTTTTTTCAAATATTCAATAATATTGTTTATGTTAATCATGAACTTCGGGGATTTTTTAAACTTGAATTATCCAATGATATGAAAACCCTAAAAAACTATTCACTAATAGATTCGATTGAAAAGGGTAGTGGTTCAAACTTCATAAAGTTTTTAGACGAATACCTTTATTCATCTTCAAATGGATTTTATCGTTTGGAAAAAGCATCAATGAAGTTTCAGAAATCTAATAGTTTATCCGAAATATTTAAAGATTATAGTCCAACAACAACCCTTTTAGATATTAACTCATCAGAAAATATGAAATGGTGCTTCAGTGGGAATAACATTCTTATCGTCTCTCCAGGAAGCTTGAGTGACAAACCAGTTATTGAACAAATTCCAATTAAATATTCCAATTTTAGAAATGTTGTTATGGGTTTTGAAAATCTTACTAAAATTGATCAAAATGAGTTTATTCTAGGTTCATCTAATGGGTATTTTGTTCTTAGGAATGGCAATCCAAAACTAGATAATATTTATGAAGTCAATATTAATTCCATTTTATCAAGTGTCAAAAATGAAACTAAGCAAGCCTTGGATTTAACATCAAGTTCCAGCTTACACTATAAAAACAACAACCTGTATTTTAACTTCAGTATACCTAAGTACGGAGATGTTGTGGATACTAAATACTCCTATACTTTAGAAGGTTGGTCTCAAGGTTGGTCTAATTGGAGTTCAGACACATCACAAATTTTTGAAAATCTTCCTTATGGAGATTATATTTTTAAGGTCAAGGGTAAGGTCGGAAACACTCTGACTTTAAATGAAGCCTCATTTCCACTTGCTATTAATCGACCATGGTATTTATCAATCTCTGCAATCATTGTTTATATAATCTTCTTATTTCTAGGCTCGATATCAATTCACAATATATATAAACAATACTATAATCGTAAGGAAAAAGCCTTGCTAATAAAATCACAAAAAGAAATTGCCTTGAGCGAGTTAGAAAGTAATCAAAAATTAATTGAGCTTAAAAATGAGAAATTAGAGATTGATATTGAAGGAAAAAATCGTGAACTCGCAATATCTACCATGAGTTTAATAAAAAAGAATGAGTTTTTAAGTACAATTAAGGATGCTTTACAAGCTGAGAGTTATTCACGAGAAATTTCTGAGGTTATAAATATTATTGATAAAAATTTAAATAATACAGATGATTGGAAGCTTTTCAAACAAGCTTTTGATAATGCAGATAAAGGGTTTCTAAAACTAGTTAAAAATAAACATCAAAACCTTACTCCAAATGACTTGAAATTATGCGCTTATTTAAGACTAAATTTATCATCTAAAGAAATTGCACCGCTTTTAAATATTTCTTTTAGAAGTGTTGAAGTTAAGCGATATCGTTTGCGAAAAAAATTAAACTTGCCACCAAAATCTGGTCTAACAAGTTATATTTTGAGCCTTTAGTAAGTTTATATACTTAAAAAAACTATACATATCCCCAACATTAATGTATACGTTTCTTAAATTTTAATATTTCAATTTGTATCTTTAATCCTCAATTTTATGCTTAATACATAACTATTTATAACTAATATTCAAGTTTTTAAAAAAGTGTATACAAATTGTAGCAACTTTTTTGTTTGCTATTTCGATTCGTTATGATATTTTTAACATAATTAAATAAACCAAAATTTTATGAAAAGAGTAATTTATTCATTTTTGCTGATTTCGATATGTTCTTCATTTGCTTTTTCGCAAACGTTTTCGGCTTCCGGTACAGTTAAATCTAGTGTTGATAATATGCCCCTCCCTGGAGTTAACATTGTTGTTAAGAATACTTCTAATGGTACAGTTACTGATTTTGATGGTAATTTCTCATTAAATGATGTTTCTTCAAGTTCAGTTTTAGTTTTTACTTATTTAGGTTTTGAAATAAAAGAGTTAATGGCTTCATCTAATATGGATATATATTTGGTTGAAAACAATGAGGCTCTTGATGAAATTGTTCTTATTGGATATGGTACAAAAAGTAAAAAAGATCTGACAGGCTCTGTATCTATGGTAAAGTCAGAAACAATAGAAAAATTAAAACCAGTTGACGTTGCTCAAGCCCTTCAGGGAAGAGCTTCAGGTGTTTCAGTGACTACATCCTCAGGTTCACCAGGAAGTGGTTTTCGAGTACTAATTCGTGGGGTTAGCAGTAACTCTGATAATGACCCATTAGTAGTGGTGGATGGATATATAGCTTCAATGAATAGCATAAACCCCGATGATATTGAATCGTTAACAGTTTTAAAAGATGCCCAAGCTGCCATATACGGTATCGAAGGCGCCAACGGAGTTATCTTAGTAACAACTAAGAAAGGTTCTAAAAACTCTTCCCCACAGGTTTCTTATAATGTTTATAGTGGAACACAAGAAACTTCAAAAAAATTATCCCTTCTTAATAATGAGGAATATGCAGCTCTTATTAATGAGAGTTATGCAGCTAATGGACAATCTATCCCTTTTCCTAACTTAAATAACTTGGAAAATAACACCAACTGGCAAAATAATCTATTTGACTCTGCAAACATTACAAATCATAACATTAGTCTATCGGGAGGTACAGATAATGTTACTTACTACTTAGGAGCTTCACACCTAGATCAGGAAGGTATAATTGCCAGTGACAAATCTAATTTTACAAGAGATAATGTAAAGTTAAGTCTTGGTATTGATGTAAATGATAGATTAACAACGAATTTAAATCTTAACTATTTTGCTAATTCTCGAAGAACAATTAACGAGTCAGGATTAGGATCTGTACTATTTAATGCTATTAGTTATTCACCACTATTTTCTTTAGATCAAGAGGATGAAAATGGTTTGTTCGGTAATGAGATTATAAACCCTTTTTCTCAGATAAGAGATACATATAATTCCTATTTCGGAAATAGTATTGAAGGTAACTTTCAGCTAGAATATAAAGTAATAGAAGGACTTACTGCAACTACTCGAATGGGTTTTAAATCATACACAGACAAAGCAAAAACATTTTCTCCAATAGTTAATTATGGAGCTGGTAAAGTCTTTAATACTGACAGAAGTACAGTGAGTCAAAACAAGCAGATGTATAACTCTTACACTTGGGATACATTTATTAATTACAAAAACAACTTTGGCGATCACAATGCAGATGTAACTGTTGGTATGGCAGTAACTAAGGATTGGGGTGATGGTTTATTTGCTACGGGCTTCGATGTTCCAAATAACTCTTGGGAATTTGCAGATATTGCTTTAACCACAGGTACCAGTGATGCAAGAGAAACAGGGTCTTATACATACGACAATAGACTTTTATCATATTTTACAAGACTTCAATACGATTTTAAAGGAAAATATATCTTATCAGGAATGATTCGCAGAGATGCTTCTTCAGCTTTTGATAGTGATTATAGAGTTGATTATTTTAAATCTGTTACTGCTGGATGGAAAGTTTCTGACGAATCATTTTTTAATGTAAATTTCGTTGATTTCTTAAAGTTAAGAGGTAGTTACGGAACATTAGGTAATTTAGTTGGGAGTGACCTTTACAGAGCTACTTTAAGTGGAGAGGCGACTTATGTATTTGACAATGCTCTTACTAACGGTACAGCACTTGGTGCACTTCCCAACCCCGTAGCATCTTGGGAAACAGCAGAAAAATTAGATATTGGTTTAGATGCACAATTATTTGGTAATAAATTAGAGATAGTTGCCGACTACTTTTCGGAAGACCGTGTTGATTTATTAATACCTGGTTTACCATTTTCAGGAATTTTGGGCGCCACAGCACCAGGTTCAGGGACTCCTGTTGTTAACGCAGGAACTACCAGAACTAAAGGATTTGAATTAATGCTTAATTATTCAGATGATATTAATGATAATCTTTCATATCGATTAGGTTACAATGTTACCCAACTTGAAGGAGAAGTTATATCAATTAATTCAGATGTAGCTATTGAAGGAGGATCATTTGGTATAGGACAATTAGCGCCATTACGAATGGAAGTAGGGCAACCCATAGGATACTTTTATGGGCTTCAAACTGATGGAATTTTCCAGACACAGGCAGAGGTTGATGCACACCCTTCTCAAGATGGGCTTGGGAATGTTGCTCAACCTGGGGATTTACGGTTTGTAGATGTCAACCAGGACGGTACAATCGATGCCAATGATCGCACCTTTATTGGAAAGCCGCTTCCAGACTATATCATGGGATTCAATTTGGCTATTGATTATAAAAACTTTGATTTTTCTGCTTATGCTTATGCGGAGTTAGGGAAGGACATGGTTCGCAATTATGAGAGGGATCAGCCAAATGTTAATAGGTTAGATTATTATTTAGATCGTTGGACAGGTCCAGGTACGAGTAATGAAGTACCAAGAGCAACAACAGGAGCATCCTCTAATAAATTATTTTCTGATTTCTTTGTAGAAGACGCATCTTTTTTACGCATTCAAAATATCCAACTTGGATACACTTTACCATTATCTGAGGATATTAAAATTTCTAAAGTTAGACTATATGCTTCTATTAATAATGCTTTTACTTTTTCTAAGTACAAAGGTTTTGATCCTGCAGCGACTAATGGAAATGCTATTGGAGGGGGAATTGACCCTGGTTTCTATCCAGTGACAAGACAATACTTATTAGGACTTAATATTTCATTTTAAAAATTAATACAATGAAAAAAACAAATAACAAAATATTATTAATAGCATTAGGTTTATTACTTGCTTTCGGAATTTATTCATGTGAGGATAAGTTCTTGGACGAAGAAGAAAACTATCTGATTGATTCAGAGAGTTATTTTAATTCAGAGGATGATTATTATTTAGCCCTTGTTGGCGCCTATGACTTATTGCAAGCAACATATGTTAATAACTTACTTGGTGAGATTGCCTCAGATAATACATTGTGTGGCGGAGAAAGTGCTACTGACGTAGTAGGCTTTCAACAAATTGATGATATGATTCATACTCCTGTTAATTCTAATCTGAGAGATATTTGGAATTGGATGTTTGCTGGTGTTAAAAGAGTTAATTATTTCTTAGAGTTCCAAGACAGAACTGACTTTGATGGTCGTGAAATTATGGTCGCTGAAGTTCGTTTTTTAAGAGCTTATTATCATTTTGAGTTAGTCAAATGGTTTGGAGGAATTCCGATTAAAAACTATCAAGATGCACTTAACGGAGCTGGTAAGCGTTTTGCACCTGGAGATGAAACATCAGTTCCAAGGTATTCAGAATCTGAAGTGTATGCACTCATTGAAAGTGATTTGATTTTTGCAGTAAATACATTAAATTACACTGCACCACAAATAGGGCGTGTAACAAAAGGAGCTGCACAAGCATTGCTAGGTAAAGCTTACCTGTATCAAGATAAATTTTCTGAGGCAGCCAATGTATTTGAGGATTTAATCGGAAATGGGCCATACCAACTAGCATCAAACTACAACCAAATTTTTGAACTTGAAGGTGAAAATAATGTTGAATCAGTTTTTGAAGTTCAGTATACTGACGGTGAAGGGGCTGGATTTGGATGTTTACAGTGTAGTGAAGGAAATGTTGCTGTTGGGTTTATGGGAATCAGAGCTCACACAGGTCCAGTATATGATTCAGGGTATAGTTTCAATGTTCCCGTTCAAGAATCATATGATGCTTATTCAATTGGAGATGTTAGAAGAGATATTGCAATTTTAGATATTGTTGCTTGGGCTGATGCTACTGGTGCTGAATATGTAGAGGGATATGAACACACAGGTTTTTACAACCGAAAATATCTTCCGCGCAAAGGCGATCAAAATATTGGCGATCAAAATTTAACGAATCCAAATAATTACAGATCTATACGTTTTGCAGATATTCTATTAATGGCTGCTGAGGCGCTTAACAGAAGTGGCGTTGACGATACACAAGCTCTTAATTATTTAAATGATGTGAGAGAACGTGCTTTTGGTAATAGTGATAATAATATTTCTGCCTCAGGTACAGCATTAACTAATGCAATATGGGAGGAAAGACGCTTAGAACTAATGGGTGAAGGCCATAGATTTTTTGACCTTGTTCGAACTGAACAAGCAGCATTAGCTATTGACGGCTTTGAGATAGGTAAGCATGAAGTTTTCCCAATACCTTTTGAAGAAATTCAATTTTCTAACGGAAACTGGAGTCAAAATCCAAATTATTAAAATAAATAAGTATGAAAAAAATAAGATATATATTTAGTTTATGTTTAATTGCACTAACTGTTTGGACATGTGCTGATGACGAAAACATAGAGTTTGTGAGTACAGCAACAGCTCCAACAAATTTAGCTATTCAATTTGACGTAACTCAGGACAATACTGGGCTTGTCACTATGTTACCTACAGCTGAGGGAGCAGTATCATTTGATATTATTTTTGGAGATGATACAATAGAACCAGAATCTGTTGAGAATGGAAATAATATTTCACATATTTATGATGAAGGAACTTACACGGTCTCTGTAACTGCTTATGGAGTAACTGGCCTCTCTACATCTATTTCAAAAGAATTAGTTATTTCATTTCAAGCTCCTACAAATCTTGTAGTAACTGTCGAAAATGATGCTGCTATTTCAAAACAGGTTAATGTTACTGTTAGTGCAGAATTTGCGATTAATTTTGAGGTTTATTCTGGGGAACCTGGTGTTCTAGATCCAGTTACAGCCAATATAGGCGATACGGCGGTTTTACAATATTTAGATGCTGGAGTTTACGACATTACTATTATTGTCTTGGGCGCTGCCATTGAAACGACTACTTATATTGAAGAGAATTTTGAAGTTACAGAAATTCTTGCCCCAACTGAGTCAGCTCCAACTCCGCAGGCAAGACAACCTGAAGATGTTATTTCTATATTTAGTGATGCGTATTCAAATGTCATATTAGATGAGCTACCAACATCTTGGTCATCTAGTGGGTTTTTAGCAACTACAATTGAGTCAAATAATACATGGCAATTGTCCAATTTAGATTTTGTTGGCATGGTTACTAATTATGCCGAGGGAATTAATCTATCACAAATGGAAACCATGCATATTGATTATTGGGTACCAGACGGAGTATCAAATGAATTATTAGTCAAAATCGTTAATACAGTAGATGGCGGAGAAGATATTGAATCTCTGGGTGCTACTGTTAGTGGTTCTTGGCAATCAATTGACATAGATATGACAGGTTTTGACGGAGGAGATTTATCTAATAAAGAAAAAATCACTCAAATATTAATAGATTCCGATGGGGTAGCGTCAACTGTCTATATAGATAATTTCTATTTTTACAAAGAACCAACTGATGCTTTTGATGATGGTCTTCTTAATAATGGGGACTTTGAATTAGGAAGTGAATTTTGGTTAATTGGAGTAGATCCTAGTTCAGCTGCACCAGTTGTTGTTGATAGTGATGGTAATACGCACTATTCGGTTAATGTCACTTCTGCAGGAAATCCTTGGGAGGTAAATACAAGTCAATTCGTTGAACTTATTAATGGAGAGACTTACACATTAACATTTGATGCTTGGTCAGACACTAACAGAGATATTTTAGCAGGTATAGGGCTGAGTGCAGATCCATGGACTAACGTAGCTGAGACTACTAGTATTACAACCACTCGGACGACATACAGTTATACTTTTGAGGCGATTGGTTTTGGTGCCCCGCAAGCTAGGGTTTTATTTGATTTAGGAGCTGATAGTGGAGTTGTTAACCTAGATAATGTATCACTAATAATAGAATAAAATAATTATGAAAAATTTAAAATATTTATCAATTCTTTTTCTTTCATTAGTTGTGTTGACAGCTTGTGAGGAAGATAGTTATGAGTTTGGACCAATAATAAGTCCATCTAATTTACAAGTCAATATTGATATTGTTGGTACTAACGTTGAAAATCCATTTGGCGATGGTAGTGGAATAGTTAATTTCACTGCTACTGCAAATAATGCTATTTCCTATGAATTTATAATTAATGGAGAGACTATAGCAATTACAACTTCAGGGATTTTACAACAAGCTTTTTACACTGTTGGTATAAACAGCTATGACGGTGTTGTAATTGCAACAGGTACTGCAGGAAATTCCACTTCGTTAGCATTTAGTTTTGAAGTTTTAGCAACCTATGAGCCTCCGGCAGAGCTTATCCAAGCATTAACGGGAGGTGGTTCAAAAACATGGCGTGTAAAATCAGAAGTTACAAATCATTTTGGTCTAGGTCCTGTTGGAGGAACAGAACCTTGTGAATGGTATGGTGCTGGGGTAGAAGAAAAAACAGGTACAGGCTCGTATGATGATCGTTGGATTATTAGCTCTGATGGGACCATTAATCACATCACTAATGGCACTATTTTTGGAAGAACAGCTCAAGTTCACGCAGATTTAGGAGATAATGGCAGTGGTGGCCAAGATGGTGCTGATATTTTAAATTACGAATATGCCGATTATACTGAAAATTGGGTCATAACAGATCCTGGCCAGGTTTCTATCAACCTCACAGGCGATGCTTTTTTTACTTATTACACAGGAGGCAATCATATTTATGAGATATATGATTACAATGAAAATGAACTATATCTTAAAACTGTTGATGGAGCCACTGAATTTACTTGGTGGTTTATTCTAATAGCTGAATAAAATTAATGATTAAATTTTAAAATGGGGCAGGGTAAAACTCAATTTGCCTCTTTTTTCTTAGATTATGAAAAAGACAAACTATTTTAATTTATTTTTCTTTCTTTTAAGTTTTTTTATTTTTTCTTGCTCTAGTAGTGATGACAGCGCTGACAATAATAATGGTGGCTCACAAGAAATCATTCCTACCAATCTTCAAGTTAGTTTAACTATTCAAGGAAAGAACAGTGAAAACCCTAATGGAGATGGCTCAGGGGTATTTTATGGTATTGCAACTGCTGAAGATGCAATCAACTATGGGTTTAGAATTGGTAACGACGGTGAGGAGACACAAAGTCAATCTGGAGATTTCTCATTTACATTAACTGATCAGGGATTGCTTCAATTCCCTTTTTATGTTTATGCTTATTCCTCAACAGGAAACTCTGAAATGAAAATTATAAATCTAACAATTGATGTTGAAGGTAATGGTGGATCTGGTGATAATGATGTACTTGTTTGGTCTGATGAATTTAATGGTACAGGCTCCATTGATAGCTCTAAGTGGACAACTGAAACTGGTGGAGGTGGATGGGGAAATCAAGAAGCTCAGATATATACTTCAAGTTCTAATAATGTTAGAAAAGAATCAGGTATTTTAAAGATTAAAGTCATAAAAGAATCGAATGGTAATTTTACTTCTGCTCGCATAAAAACCCAAGATAAATTTGAGTTCAAATATGGTAGGGTAGATATTAGAGCAAAATTACCTTCTGTCCAAGGCAGTTGGCCTGCCTTATGGATGTTGGGTGCTAACTATCCAGATGTTGGGTGGCCTCAATGTGGTGAAATTGATATTATGGAACAGTTTGAAAATAAAGATGAAATTGCATCAACCCTCCATTGGAAGCTTGCCAATGGAAATAGGGCTATGTATGGCTTACCCACTACAAACTCTACATCAACAGATTTTCATATATATAGTCTAGAATGGACTTCAACTAACATTAAAACTTTTCTTGATGGTGTTGAGTTTTTCTCAATGAATATTTCTGATGCTGACCCCTACTATCCCTTTAATGAAGATTTCTTTTTCATATTTAATGTAGCTATGGGCGGAACAAATGGTGGAACAATCGATCCTAATTTGATTGAAGGATATGTTGATGCTATGGAAGTTGACTATATTAAAGTCTATCAATAAAGCCTAATAATGAAAAAACTCAATCACTAATTTTTTCTATTAAAAATGATTTTTAGAATATTATTAACTCTAATGTTTTTATCAGTTGATTATATACCGAATAATCCTAAAAAAAGAGTTGTCTTTAGCGAAGATTTTGAAGAACCTTTTTTAGATATAAATTATTGGAATTACGAATTGGGTGATGGCTGTCCAGAATTATGTGGATGGGGTAATAAAGAATTACAACATTATACTAAGTCAAATATTTTTATTAGGAATAAAAATTTAGTCATAAAGGCAACAAGAGAAAATAACAAATTTTTTTCTGGTAGGATCACCACCAAAGATAAAGTTGAATTTCAGTATGGGACAGTTGAAGTAAGGGCAAAATTACCAACTGGAACAGGAATGTGGCCAGCTATATGGATGTTAGGTCATGACATTGACGAAAATTATTGGCCATCCTGTGGCGAGATAGATATAATGGAATATGTTGGGAAGAATCCAGGTGAAATTCATACAACATTACATACAACAGATAGTTATGGGAAGTCAAAAAATACAAAAATCACTAATTTAGATAATATTGAACAAGGCTTTCATGTTTATACAATGCATTGGGACAAAGATCAAATTCAATTTACCATTGATGATAATATAGTTTATACTTTTTCGCCGGATAATAAGAATGACAGCGTTTGGCCTTTTGATAAACCATTTTATCTCATTTTGAATCTAGCTATTGGAGGTCATTTTGGTGGATTTGAGGTAGATAATAATGTTTTCCCACAAGAATTTATTATAGATTATATTAAAGTTTACGACGATACTAAAGATTAATACTACTATTTATCTTTTCTGAAATTAATTTTGTAGCCCCTTTATTAGAATCAATGTATCTCTTGTTTATATTTCCTCTTTCAACTCTAAAATTTTCATCATTTAGTAATAAATCTAAAACTTTTTGAAAAGATTTTACGCTGCTTACACTTGTAGCTCCACCAAGTTTTATCATTTCTTTAGCTTCCGGAAATCTTTCATAGTTCTTACCAATAATTATTGGTATAGAAAATACAGCTGCTTCAAGAGTGTTGTGTAAGCCATTAACTCCCATTCCACCCCCAACATATGCTATGTCAGCATAACTGTATAATTTTGTCAAAACACCAATGGAATCAATTATTAGTATTCGTTTTTTTTCAATACTTTTTGAGTTTAAATTTGAATATAATTCGGCCTTTTCCCCAAGTTTATTTTTTAATTTAATAATTTCTTGTTCTTCTATTAGGTGTGGAGCTATTATAAATTTTATCTCATTTTGTGTTTTTTTGAGATATGGTAACATAATATCAATATCCTCAGGCCAAGTACTTCCTGCAACTAAACAAATATTATTCCCTTTAAATTTATCGACAAATGATATAATATTATTTTGTTTTAGTTGGCTTGAAACCCTATCAAAACGAGTGTCATTTGATACTGTAGCCCACATATATCCTATGGAATTAAGTAAATCTTTAGAAGATTTATTTTGAGTAAAAATATGATCAAAGCTGAACAGAGCTCTACTGAAAGACCTAAAAATGGAGGAAAAATAAATCTGATTTGGTCTAAATAATGCTGATATGAGATAAACTTTTGCACTACATTTACTCAATGTTGTTAAATAGTTAGGCCATAAGTCATATTTAACAAACACAACTAGCTTTGGAGATAAAATTTTCAAAAATTTTCTTACGTTTTTTGAGGTGTCAAGCGGAAGATATACTACATGAGTTGTGATTGGATTTTCTTTACGGATCTCATATCCTGAAGGTGACAAAAAAGAAAGTACAATTTCAGCGTCGGGATATGCTTCTTTAAGAGATTTGAAAAGTGGTAACCCTTGTTCGTATTCACCAAGAGACGCGCAATGAAACCAAAAAACATACTTATTTTGATTAAGATTATTATTTAGATAGGGCAAAGTTTTTTTTCGACCAATAACACCTTTTTTAACTTTTTTATTAAATAAGCCAATAATAGGTAGAATTAGACTTGCAAGCTGAATTGCAATTTTATAAATAATAATCAATCGAGTTTGTTTTGAGCAAAAATACATTCTTTATAATAATTTTTGCATTTGAGCCTTGCTATTTTTGTATTTTTGTATTCGCTTATTATTTTAAGTAACGAATGTAAATTGTTATGAAAAAAATACAGATGGTTGACTTAGGAGGTCAATACCAAAAAATAAAATCTGAGGTCAACGATTCCATCACTGAAATTTTGGAATCCTCAGCTTTCATAAACGGCCCAGCGGTAAAAGAATTTCAAATTAATCTTGAAAAATACCTTGGTGTTAAGCACGTTATCCCGTGTGCAAATGGTACGGATGCACTTCAAATTGCAATGATGGGGCTTGGCTTAAAACCTGGGGATGAGGTTATTACAGCAGATTTTACTTTCGCTTCGACTGTTGAGGTTATTGCACTTTTGGGCTTGACACCTGTTCTTGTAGATGTTTGTCCCAATTTGTTTACTATTAATGTTGATATTATTGAAAAAGCTATTACTCCTAATACAAAAGCCATCGTACCAGTACACTTATTTGGCCACTGTGCAAATATGGAAGTTATAATGGAGATTGCTTCTAAACATGATTTATTTGTCATAGAAGACTGTGCTCAGTCTATGGGTGCCGACTATGTTTTTTCTAATGGTAGCAGCGTTAAATCAGGAAATATGGGGCATGTTTCAGCAACATCTTTTTTCCCATCCAAAAACTTAGGATGCTACGGCGATGGTGGTGCAATTTTTACAAATGATGATGATTTAGCTCACACTATTAGAGGTATTGTAAACCATGGTATGTACAAACGCTATCACCACGACGTTGTAGGAGTCAACTCACGCTTAGATTCAATTCAAGCAGCTGTTCTCAATGCAAAACTTCCGCTTTTGGATGCTTATAATGCCGCTCGTCAATTAGCTGCAAGAAAGTATACAGAAAAATTAAGGGGGTTAGATGCACTAATATTACCAGCTATACGCTGCAATAAAGAAAATACATCAACTTCTTGTAATTGTCATGTTTTCCATCAATATACTATTCGTCTTGTAGAGGGAAATCGCGATGAATTGGTAGCACATTTAAATTCTAAAGGGGTGCCCTGTGGAGTATATTATCCAATTCCTTTACACCAACAAAAGGCTTACAGTAACGATCGTTATAATGAAGTAGATTTCACGATCACAAACCAACTCTCTAAACAAGTATTTTCCCTTCCAATGCATACCGAATTAGAAGACGACCAAATTGAATACATTGTTGATACTATAAAAGGGTATTTAGTTTGAGTTAGTTGAATTTTTTCTCCAATCTTTGAAACTAGATAATAAAATTAAAATTAGACCTGTGGTCACAGATAAATCTGCAGTATTGAATATTCCAGTGCGTGTAATATTAAAATCCATAAACAAAAAGTCAGTTACAGAGCCATAAAGGAAACGGTCGTACAAATTAGCTAATCCACCTCCTACAATACAACTTAGGCCAATTGTAGTCAAACGGTCAATAGATTTACTCGTAAATAATTGATAAGTAACTAAGGTAAGAACTAGTGCGGGTATTATCAGAAGAAAAATTAATTTAACAGTTGGGTTAGAATCACTACCCATTCCTAAAAATGCTCCTGAATTTTCGACATTCATCAATTGAAGAATTTCACCTAGAATCTCTATTTGAGAGCCAGGAATAACTTCTTTTCGTACCAAATATTTGGAGAATTGATCAACAAAAACGTTGGACAAAATTAGAATTAGTATGTAAAGTTGTTTTTTCTGCATAATTAATTTTAAAAAATGGCTGACAAGGTTTTTACTTCTCGATTAATTTTTCGGACCAAACCCTGTAAAACATTACCAGGGCCAACTTCAGTAAATATTTTTGCACCGTCATTTATCATTTGTTCTACTGATTGACACCATTTAACAGGTGATGTAAGCTGTGCAATTAAATTTACTTTTATTTCATTTATATCCATTACTGCTTTAGCAGTTGTATTTTGATAAATTGGACAACTTGGTGTTTTAAATTCAGTATTTTGAATAGCAACGGCTAGTTCTTCACGAGCAGGTTCCATTAATGGTGAATGAAAAGCTCCTCCGACAGGAAGAACTATAGCTCGTCTAGCCCCCTTTTCTTTTAGGGCTTCACATGCTAAATTAATTGCAGTTAGTGTCCCTGAAATAACTAATTGTCCTGGACAATTATAATTTGCAGAGACTACAACACCATTGATTTCTTTGCAAACATTCTCCACAATATTGTTATCAAGACCTAGAACAGCCGCCATAGTTCCTTTAGATATTTCACATGCTTTTTGCATAGCTTGAGCACGTTGTGCAACAAGCTTAAGTCCACTTTCAAAGTCTAGTGCTTTACTAGCAACAAGAGCGGAAAACTCTCCAAGTGAGTGACCGGCTACCATTTCAGGGTTAAATTTTTCCCCTAAACATTTGGCTAAAATTACTGAATGTAAGAAAATAGCTGGTTGAGTAATTTTAGTTTTCTTCAAATCTACAGCTTCTCCCTCAAACATAGTTTTTGTAATTTCAAAGCCTAAAATAGAATTTGCTTCTTCAAATAAAGACTTTGCCTCTTTAGATTTTTCATAAAGTGTTTTACCCATACCAGAAAATTGGGCGCCTTGTCCTGGAAAAATATATGCATTCATATTATATAATTTTTAGATATTTAAACGTTTTTTGTAAGTGATAAAGCTAAAATCATGAGCATGTATTTCGTCTTTTGATATACGTTTTCTATTAATTTCTTCCCATACAACTAAGTCGATTTTTGGAAAGTAAGTGTCTCCGTTAAATTCCCCATGAACTCTAGTCAGTTCAATAATTGAGGCATAAGGTAGTGCTTGTTTGTAAATTTCCCCGCCTCCAATTATATAGGGTTGTAAATCATTTCTGACAGCTTCAATTGCTTTTTTGATTGAGTTTACTACTATAACACCATCAGGAACTTTATAGTTTTTTTGACGTGTGACTACAATATGAGTTCGATTTGGCAATGGTTTTGGGAAACTTTCAAACGTTTTTCTCCCCATTATCATGTGGTGACCCGAAGTCAGTGATTTAAAACGTTTTAAATCAATGCTTAAATCCCATATGAGGTCATTATCTTTTCCAATGACCTGATTTTCAGAAACTGCTACAATTACGGTAAGAGGTGGGTGGTTTTTTATTATCAATGAATTAGAATATTAGAGTTTTAAAAATAACATTTCTTAGATATTATTATATAGCAACTTTTCCTTTAATATGAGGGTGGGGGTTGTAATCTGATAATCTAAAATCTTCAAAAGTGAAATCAAATATATTTTTTAATTTAGGATTTAACAACATTTTAGGTAAAGGTCTAGGTTCTCTTGAAAGTTGTAGTTCTAATTGTTCTACATGGTTATTGTAAATGTGTGCATCTCCAAAAGTATGAATAAAATCACCAGGCTTATAGCCGCATACTTGTGCCATCATCATCGTAAACAAAGAATATGACGCTATATTAAAAGGAACACCTAAGAAAATATCTGCACTTCTTTGATACAATTGACACGATAGTTTGTTATTATGGACATAAAATTGAAAAAAAGCGTGACATGGTGGTAATGCAGCTTTTCCGTTAGCAATATTTTCTGAAAATGATTTAGAATTATCCGGAAGGACCGAAGGATTCCACGCTGAGACTAACATTCTTCGGCTATTAGGGTTAGTTTTTAAAGCATCAATTACCAATTTAATCTGATCAATTTCGTCACTGTTCCAATTCCTCCATTGATGACCATATACAGGACCAAGGTCGCCATTTTCATCAGCCCATTCGTTCCATATTCGGACACCATTTTCTGTCAGATATTCAATATTTGTACTTCCTTTAAGAAACCAAAGGAGTTCATATATAATAGATTTCAGATGAAGTTTTTTTGTTGTAACCATTGGAAATCCTTGACTTAAATCAAAGCGCATTTGATAGCCAAAAACACTTTTTGTCCCTGTCCCGGTCCGGTCTCCTTTTTCGTTACCATGTTTTAAAACATGGGAAACTAAGTCTAAATATTGTTTCATTACAATTATGAATTTATATTGATTTAAAATTAAATAATACCTCTTTTAATACGAAGTTTTGAAGTCTAATAATTTGAAAAGTTATTAACGAAGTTTTAGCCAATTATGAGCCCAGCGATTGTTGCAGAAAGTAATGATGCAATAGTACCTCCTATGAGTGCCTTTACTCCTAACTCAGAAAGTGTTTTTCTTTGTCCTGGAGCTAAGGAGCCAATACCGCCTATTTGTATTCCTATAGAAGCAAAATTAGCGAATCCACAAAGCATATAAGTAGCCATAATTATAGATTTTTTGTATTTTAAGTGAATTGGGTTTGTGATGTCCTTTAAATCAGCTAATTGTATATATCCAATAAATTCACTAGCTGCAAGTTTAATTCCTAAAAGCTGGCCCATAAGAGCCATATCTTCTTTAGCAATTCCAATAAGCCACATTAACGGCGCAAAAGTATACCCTAATATAAATTCAATAGATAATCTTTCATATGAAGTGTTTGAGCTGATAATTTCGTTTAATGACGTGAAATTCCAATTAATTCTTAAAAATTCTATCACAAAACCATCAAAATCGGCTATTCCTCCTAGCACACCATTCAGCATAGCTATTAACGCTACAAATACAAGTAGCATAGCACCAACGTTTACAGCAAGTTTAAGACCTTCAGTTGTTCCATTTGCAATCGCTTCCAAGATATTAGAGCCTATTTTTTCTTTAGAAACGGATACAACAGTGTTAATTTCTTCTGTTTGCGGGAATAATATTTTAGAAATCACAATGGCTCCAGGAGCTGCCATCACCGATGCTGCTAATAAATGTTTGGCATAAAATAATTGTGAAACGGGGTCATCTCCACCAAGAAACCCTATGTAAGCTGCTAATACTGCGCCTGCTACAGTTGCCATACCTCCAATCATTACAAGTAATATTTCTGACCTATTCATTTTCTCTAAATAGGCTTTGATTAGTAAAGGTGCTTCTGTTTGCCCTAGGAAAATATTACCTGCAACACTTAAGCTTTCAGCTCCAGAAATTTGTAATATTTTACTTAGAAGCCACCCCATTACTTTGACTACTTTTTGAATAATTCCTAGGTAAAAAAGTACTGAAGTTAGTGCTGAAAAGAAAATAATTGTGGGCAGTACCTGAAAAGCAAAAATATATCCAAATGAATCCACATTTAACATATTACCAAATAAAAATTTAGTACCAGCCTGCGTGAACAAAAGAATTGCTATGAATCCCTGTCCAACGTATTCAAAAGCTTTCATAACGAAATCAACCTTTAAAACTCCAATAGCTATTATAAGCTGAAAAATTAATCCAATGCCTACACTCTTCCATTTAATAGCTTTCTTATTATTACTCAACAAAAATGCTATAACAATTAGGACTATCATGCCTATGAGACCACGGTAAAGGCTTTCAAAATTAAACCCTTTATTTTCAATTATTTGTGATGAAATAGTTTGGGAGAATGTAGATTGACTTAAAAAAAATGCTAATATAGCTGTAGATGTTTTCATTCGATTTTAGGTTAATTAGCGTTTTGATATTTCATCTCTTATTTCTGCAGCAAGTTCATAATCTTCGTCTTGTACAGCTTTTTTTAAAAGTTGTTTTAGCTCTATAGTAGTCATTGTTTTGTATGTGCTTTCTGAATCTAAATTTTTTAGCCTGTATTCATTGTAAACAATATCTTTAGCTGACTCTTTATCGTTTTTGTCCAGGTCATTACTAAGAATCACACCTGCCTTTTCTATGATATTTTTGTAAGTAAAAATTGGTGCTGAAAAGCGTACCGCAAGTGCAATTGCATCACTAGTTCGTGCATCGATAATCTCTTCTTTGTCATTATTTTCACAAATTAAAGAAGCATAAAACACTCCGTCTACAAGCTTGTGGATAATAACCTGTTTAACAATAACATTAAAGGAATTAAAAACATTTTTAAATAAATCATGAGTTAGAGGGCGGGGTGGTCGAATATCTTTTTCAAGGGCAATTGCTATTGATTGGGCTTCAAAAGCACCTATTACTATAGGTAATTTACGTTCTCCATCTTCTTCACTCAAAATAAGAGCATATGCACCACTTTGCGTTTGGCTATAAGAAATTCCTTTAATATTTAGTCGAATTAAACTCATTTTTTATAATGACAAATAACAATTTTAATTCCTAAAATACCAAACTTCTATGTCTTTAATTCTATGAGCTATGAGTTTTGTTGCTTGAAAGCCTTCAATTTCTCGATGAGCTTAGGAACTACATCAAATGCGTCACCAACAATACCGTAGTCTGCTGCTTTGAAAAAAGGAGCTTCAGGATCGCTATTTATGACCACTTTTATTTTAGAAGAATTAATTCCAGCTAAATGTTGAATTGCACCTGAAATTCCAATTGCTATATAAAGATTTGAAGCAACTGGTTTACCGGTTTGGCCAACATGTTCGCTGTGAGGTCTCCAGCCAAGATCTGATACAGGTTTTGAACAAGCTGTTGCGGCACCTAAAACATTAGCTAGGGCTTCAATCATATTCCAATTTTCAGGACCTTTAAGGCCTCTGCCTGCTGACACAACAATATCTGCATCTGCAATAGATACTTTATCTTTTACTTTGTCAACCCCTTTAATTTCAATTTTAGAAGTTTTAATTTCTGGAGTAAAATCTTCTGATAATGGTTGAGCAGATTCTTCAACTAAGCCGAATGCATTATTTGATAATCCAATAATTTTAATATCTGTTAAAATCTCAGTTTCCAAAAAAGCTTTATTTGTAAAAGCGCTTCTTTTAACAAGAAAGGGTGAAACAGTGACGGGTAGTTTCACAACGTTTGGAACATAACCGGCTTTAAGACCTACAGAGAGGAATGGCGCTAAATACTTACAATTAGCACTGTTACTTAATATGACTACTTGAGAATTTTCTTTTATTGCTACCTGCCTTAAATAGTCAGCATATATTTCTGCGATAAATTCTTGTTCTGTCTTAATGCTTATTATTTTATCGACTCCATAATCACCTAAAATGGAGTTATTATTTGCATTAAAAACAACTGCATTTAATGAACATTTCATTTTATTAGCCAAAGCTCTTCCGTATGAAGCTACCTCAAGAGCAGTTTTTTTGAATGATTCGTTTTCAGATTCGATATAAACTAGTACTGACATAATTTTTAGATTACTTTGGCTTCGTTGTGTAAAAGATTTATGAGTTCATCAATATTTTCAGCATCTACTATTTTGATAGGGCCCTTTGGAGTAGGCTTTTCAAATATCACAGATTGTGTTTGGAGTTCATTATTTATTGGTTGAACAATATCAAGAGGTTTTTTTCTTGCCATCATGATTCCACGCATGTTAGGAATCCTTAAGTCACTCTCTTCAACCAACCCTTTTTGACTTCCAATAACAAGAGGAAGTGTTGTCGATAATGTCTCTTTACCTCCATCAATTTCTCGCACTCCTGTGGCAACCGTTCCATCGATTTCTAAAGATATACAGTTATTAATAAAACTAGCACCTATATTTGAAGCTATCATCCCAGGAACCATTGCTCCATTGTAGTCAATAGACTCTCTACCAGCGATAATTAAGTCATAGCTACCATCTGTAGCAATTTTAGAAAGTTCTTTTGCAACCGAAAATCCATCTATTGCTGGAGTATTGATTCTTATGGCTGAATCTGCACCAATAGCGAGCGACTTTCTCAATGTAGGTTCTGTTTCTGGTCCACCAACATTAACCACAGTTACCTTAGCTCCCTGTTTCTCTTTGAACCACATTGCACGAGTCAATCCAAATTCGTCGTTTGGATTAATTACAAACTGAACACCAGTTGAATCAAATTTAGAATTATCTTCAATAAAATTTATTTTGGAAGTAGTATCAGGTACATGACTAATACACACTAAAATTTTTATCATTTTCGATATTATATTATTGGTATAAAATTACAAAAAAAGATTTTATTTCCTATGCACGCATAGGAAATTTTTTAAATAATATTATCTTAAAATATAATTGTTTATTACTATTTTTGTGGTTAAGAAATTGTTGATATAGTAATCAACTTGAGTATTTCATTCTGATACAACGAATTAACATATGAAAACATTACAATTCAGAGAGGCTGTGTGTGAAGCCATGAGCGAGGAAATGCGAATGGACGAAAGTATTTATTTAATGGGTGAAGAAGTCGCAGAGTATAACGGAGCTTACAAGGCATCTAAGGGAATGCTTGACGAGTTTGGTGAAAAACGTGTAATAGATACACCAATTTCAGAAGCTGGTTTTGCAGGAATAGCTGTTGGTTCTACAATGACTGGAAACCGTCCAATTGTCGAGTTTATGACTTTTAATTTCGCTTTGGTTGGAATTGATCAAATTATTAATAATGCTGCAAAAATCAGACAGATGTCAGGAGGCCAATTTAAATGCCCTATTGTTTTTAGAGGGCCCACTGGTTCTGCAGGTCAATTAGCAGCAACTCACTCACAAGCTTTTGAAAGCTGGTTTGCAAATTGTCCTGGTTTAAAGGTCATTGTGCCTTCAAATCCATATGATGCTAAAGGTCTTCTTAAAGCTGCTATTCGAGATGATGATCCAGTAATATTTATGGAAAGTGAACAAATGTACGGAGATAAAGGAGAAGTACCTGAAGGTGAATATATTTTACCAATTGGTGTTGCGGATATAAAACGTAAAGGAACTGATGTGACTGTAGTCTCTTTTGGTAAGATTATTAAAGAAGTATATAAAGCATCAGAGGAATTGGAAAAAGAAGGAATTTCTTGTGAAATAATTGATTTGAGAACTGTACGGCCACTAGATATAAATTCTGTTATTGATTCTGTTAAAAAAACTAATAGATTAGTTATTCTAGAAGAAGCTTGGCCGTTTGGAAATGTTTCAACAGAAATCACTTATCAAGTTCAAGAAAAAGCCTTTGATTATTTAGATGCACCTGTGATTAAAATTAACACAGCGGATACTCCAGCTCCATATTCTCCAGTTTTATTAGAAGAATGGCTGCCTAACAGTACTGATGTTATAAAGGCAGTTAAGAAAGTATTATATAAATAAATTATATTCTATTTGATAGGTAAAAAAATAGTTTTTTCTATTCTTGTTCAATTCACTACATTTGTGGCCTTAAAAATCAATTAAAACAATATTATGGAATCATTAATGATATACATGCCAATTGCATTGGCAATTATAGGATTAATATATATGTCGGTTAAGCAATCTTGGGTCATGAAGCAAGATGCAGGTGATGGAAAAATGAAAGAAATTTCAGATCATATATACGAAGGTGCTTTAGCATTTTTAGGCGCAGAATACAGACTACTTTCAATATTTGTTTTGGTAGTAAGCGCAGCCCTTGCTACAGTATCATTTATAGTTCCAACAACGCACATACTTATAGTAGTCGCTTTTATTTTTGGAGCAATATTTTCTGCATTTGCAGGAAATATTGGAATGAAAATAGCTACAAAAACAAATGTAAGAACAACACAGGCAGCTAAAACCAGTCTTCCGCAAGCTCTAAAAATTTCATTTGGAGGTGGAACAGTTATGGGGCTTGGTGTTGCAGGTTTAGCTGTTTTAGGACTAACAGGCTTTTTTATTCTTTTCTTTAATGTATTTATGGGTGGTGAATGGACCAACACAATGGACATGACAATTGTTTTAGAAACCCTTGCAGGATTTTCTCTTGGTGCAGAGTCTATTGCACTTTTTGCACGTGTAGGAGGGGGGATTTACACCAAGGCTGCTGATGTTGGTGCCGATTTAGTAGGAAAAGTAGAAGCTGGAATTCCAGAGGATGATCCTCGAAACCCTGCAACAATTGCGGATAATGTTGGAGACAATGTAGGTGATGTTGCAGGAATGGGTGCTGATCTTTTTGGCTCTTATGTAGCAACTGTACTAGCAGCAATGGTACTTGGCAACTACGTTATTAGTGATATGGGGGGAAGTATATCAGATAAATTTGGTGGTATTGGTCCAATTTTGTTACCCATGGCTATTGCGGGTGCTGGAATTATAATATCAATAATAGGTACTTTGTTGGTAAAAATTAAAAATAATGATGCAAAAGAAGCTCAAGTTATGAGTGCACTTAACAAAGGGAATTGGACATCAATTTTTCTAGTAGCATTATCTTGTTTTGTACTTGTAACTTGGATGTTGCCAGATACTATGCAAATGAACTTTTTTGGTGAAGGATTACAAGACATTTCTTCAATGCGTGTATTTTATGCAACCTTAGTAGGGCTTATTGTAGGTGCAGTAATATCATCCGTTACCGAATATTATACAGGGCTTGGGAAATCACCGATACTAAAAATAGTACAACAATCCAGCACTGGTGCTGGAACTAATATAATTGCTGGTTTAGCTACTGGTATGATATCCACGTTTCCTTCTGTTTTATTATTTTCTGGAGCGATTTGGGCATCTTATGCATTTGCAGGATTTTACGGTGTTGCACTAGCAGCTTCAGCAATGATGGCAACTACTGCCATGCAACTTGCTATTGATGCATTTGGGCCAATATCTGATAATGCTGGAGGAATCGCCGAAATGAGCGAACAAGACCCGATAGTTAGAGAACGTACAGACATCTTAGACTCTGTAGGAAACACAACTGCTGCAACTGGAAAAGGATTTGCAATTGCTTCGGCAGCGTTGACTTCATTGGCATTATTTGCTGCTTATGTTACTTTTACAGGCATTGATGGGATAAATATTTTTAAAGCTCCTGTTCTAGCCATGCTTTTTGTTGGTGGAATGGTTCCAGTAGTTTTCTCGGCACTTGCAATGAATGCAGTAGGAAAAGCTGCTATGGAAATGGTAGAAGAAGTCAGACGCCAGTTTAAGGAAATTGCTGGTATAATGGAAGGAACTGGAACTCCAGAATATGACAAATGTGTAGCTATTTCAACTAAAGCATCTTTGAAAGAGATGATTTTACCTGGATTATTAACAATTGGCTTTCCATTAATCATAGCCTTTGTTCCGATGATTTTTGGAATGGATTCATTGGACATAGCAGAAATGTTAGGAGGTTATATGGCAGGTGTTACAGTTTCAGGTGTACTTTGGGCAATTTTCCAAAACAATGCTGGAGGTGCTTGGGACAACGCTAAAAAATCTTTTGAAGCAGGTGTTGAAATTAATGGCGAAATGACTTACAAGGGATCTGATGCGCACAAAGCAGCAGTGACTGGAGACACAGTAGGTGATCCATTTAAAGACACATCTGGACCTTCAATGAATATTCTTATAAAACTCACATGTTTGATAGGCTTAGTTATTGCTCCAATTTTAGGTGGACACTCAGAAGAAACAACTGCGGGGGTAACTCAAGAAGTTGAATTGAATATTTCAATTGATGCGGATGATTCTGAACATGCGACAGTCAGCATTACTAATTCCAACAATGAAAACGAAGTTTATAGAATATCAAATTAAAGTAGTTTTATTCAAATTAAGTTCGAAGTCACCATTAATAAAAAAACCACATTGAATTTATTCCATTGTGGGTTTTAATTTATGTGCTTTAATAATGTAATTAAAGGGTATTTATTTCAGAGTCAATTTTAGTAATTATCTTACTTAGGTCTACAGCTTTTTCTACAAAATCTAAATCATCAACATTAATAATTAAAAGGCGACCTTTTTGGAATTTATGTATCCACGCTTCATATCTTTCATTTAAGCGACTTAAGTAGTCAATAGAAATAGAATTCTCATATTCTCGCCCACGTTTATGAATCTGATTAACTAGATTTGGAATAGAACTTCTTAAATAAATTAACAGATCAGGGGGCTGAACCGTACTCTCCATTAAGCTAAAAAGCGATGAATAGTTTTTAAAGTCTCTATTAGTCATTAATCCCATTGCATGTAAGTTAGGGGCAAAAATATTAGCATCTTCGTATATTGTACGATCTTGAATAATATTCTTTCCACTCTCCCTAATTTGTATCACTTGTCTGAATCGACTGTTTAAGAAGTAAACCTGTAAGTTAAAACTCCAACGCTCCATTTGATTATAGAAATCATCTAAATAAGGATTATCCACAACGTCTTCTAATTGTGCCTCCCATTTGTAATGCTTTGCAAGCAGTTTAGTTAGTGTTGTTTTACCCGCTCCAATATTTCCAGCAATAGCAATATGCATTTTTTAAGTTTTTAAAATTTGGTAATTATAAAGAAATTCACCGTCATAAATATACAAGGTTTGGTTCATTACAAAAAACTGTTTAATTATTTTTTTTTGAATTTTTAAAACCTCAATATTTTCATTTCCCAAAGCTTTATAAAAAAGTAAATTATTTTTTTTGAAAACTATAAAATTATCAGCTAATTTAAAATCATCAAAACCTTCATGGGATATTTTCGAAATTAAGCTTCCATTGTAGTTGTAATGGTAAAGATAAGATTTTGATAAAGCATAGACATTATTGTAATCACTCTGTAGGGCCAAAACGTTTTCATTAATTGGAATTGTACTATGTATTGTTTTTTCAATATTGTAATCAAATAACTCCAACTGAAAATTAAGCGTATTGAATATCCAAATTGAATTTTCATTAGAGTTAGCAATTTTTGTAATTGCTCGGTAGGGAGATATCATATTAAAATTTACAATACTAATTTCAGCTAACCTGTTATCAAGTATTGCTATTGTATTATAATTTTTATGTAATAGAGCAATTTTAAGAGAATTAAAAATATCAACTTGATCTATTTCACCAAATTGAATATTACTGTAAGAAACTATTTCACCCTTTGATAATTTTTCTAGATCATCACCAACGAGGTAATATTTTGATTCAAATCGGTCTTGCCCCATAAATTTTGACCAATTAACCTTATCCTTTTTGATTAAATTTAATTCAACAGGATTTTGAGCAATTAAAATTGCAGTTACAAAAAACATAATGATTAAAGTGAATCTCATTTTAATTTTAAAAATATAAAAAATTATTTTTGCAACAAATTAAATTTTTTGTCGTCTAACAAATAGTTTACACACAAGTTTGTGAAGAATTTAACTAGTGATTTGCAAATAAAATGTAAGTTTGAATGTCTAAAATAAAAAAAATGTTAAGTAGAATTTCACTTTTGTTAATCCTATTGATAGGTTGCTCCGCTCAATCCCAGAACTTCCAGGGAAAGGCATATTATTTTTCAAAAACAAGCCCTGACATGAGTGGATGGGGAAACGGACAAATGTCTGATACTCAAAAGAAACAAATTGCAGATCGTATGAGAGGTATGTTTGAAAAAAGTTATATTTTGACTTTTGATAGAGAAGCATCAATTTTTAAAGAAGAAGAAGTTTTAGAAGCTCCAGGTAAAGCAGGTTTCGGAGGTTGGTGGGGTAGTTTCTCTTCAGGACCTCAGTACAAAAACATAAGAAATAATCAATTTATTCAAGATCAGGAATTTTTTGGACGCCAGTTTTTAATTACTGATTCCTTACAAAATTTAGAATGGAAGATTGGAACAGAGACTAAGAAAATTGGACAATATTTGTGTTTAAAAGCAACTGCTACAAAGGAAGTCGATGAATTTGATTGGAGAAGTATGCGAGGCAAAAACCGTGGTAAAAAAGGACAGGATAAAACCAAAACAGATTCTACAAAAGCTAAGTCAGTAACAGATGAAATTGAAGTGCCAAAGACAATTAAAGTTGTCGCTTGGTATACTCCACAAATACCAGTTAATCAAGGTCCTGGAGAATTTTGGGGTTTACCTGGATTAATACTCGAAGTTAATGCGGATCAAACCACTATTTTATGCTCAAAAATTATTATGAATCCTGAGGAAAGAAATAAAATTGAAGCTCCGGATAAAGGGCGAATAATATCTAGAACAGATTACAACGCAACTGTAAAACAAAAAATGAAAGAGATGCGTGAAATGTATCGAGGCAGAGGAGGTAGAAAATAAATTTATGATATGAAATATTATTTAAGTACAGTTTTATTATTCTTTTTCGCGCTTTCTTTTTCTCAAGTAAAATTAGAAGGTTACGTAAAAGACTCCATTGGTAATAGTCTTGAACTAGCTAATGTTATTGCAATTAACAAAGCTACTAGTGCACTAGACTCATACGCAATAACCAACGAACAAGGACGTTACCGTTTAAGCCTTAAGAAAAATACAATTTACTCTTTACAAGTAAGCTATATAGGCATGAAGTCTGCTTCTGAAAGAATTGAGACCTTTTCCTCTAATATCATCCAAGATTTTATCTTAAAAGAAGATAATGTTTTAGACGAAGTAGAGCTAACATATGAAATGCCCGTTACAATCAGCGGAGACACCCTAACTTACAATGCTGATTCATTTAATAAAGGGACTGAGCGTAAGTTAGAAGATGTTTTAGAAAACTTACCTGGAGTTGAAATAAATGATGATGGACAAATCGAAGTCGAAGGGAAAGTTGTGCAAAAAGTTATGGTCGAGGGTAAAGATTTCTTTGATGGTGATAGTAAGTTAGCAACGAAAAATATTCCATCAAATGCTGTTGATAAAGTACAAGTTTTAAAAAACTATGCTGAGATAGGTCAGTTAAGCGGAGTTACAAATAACCAAGATAATATTGCAATAAATATTAAGCTCAAAGAAGGCAAAAAGAATTTTTGGTTTGGGAATGTCATGACAGGTGCAGGTGAGCCAGAGGTGCATCCAAGCACTGAACCTCTTTACCTTTTTCAGCCTAAACTATTTTATTACAGTCCTGATTACAGTGTAAATTTTATTGGAGATTTAAATAACACTGGTGAAGTCGCTTTTACAAGGCGTGACTATTATAGTTTTACTGGAGGATTTAAAAGACCCGGTTTAAGCAGTGGTACAAATTTAAATTTAGGAAGTAATGACATAGGTGCTTTAACTCTCCAAAATAATCGTGCAAAAGATATAAATACGAAATTTGCAGCAGCTAATTTCAGCTGGTCTCCAAAGAGTAATTTAGATCTGGGTGGATTTGCAATTTTTTCTAATAGTCGAAATGAACTTCAACAAAACCGCCTCATTCAATACACAGATGCAGGCATTGGGATACCAAATGAGGAAACTCAGAGCAATACTTTCCAAGAGAATAATTTAGGAATGTTGAAGTTTTCTACCAAATATCAACCAGACGCCAGCAATCAATTAGATTATGAAGTATTTGGTCAGCTATCAAAGAGCGAACAAGATCAACGCTTTTTTTCTTCTATTAATAGTTCAATTAATCAATTGGAAGAAACAACTCCATATAATTTAAGCCAAAATTTAAATTATTACTACACTCTTAGTGAAAATGATATTTTTGCACTCGAAGCCCAACATGTAATTAAAGACGAAGACCCATTTTATAATGCCATTCTAGAAGACAAGCTTAATTACGACAGTACTGCCGCTAATTTAGGATTAGACTCAACTCAGAGTAATTATAACTTAAATCAAGAAAAACGTGTACAGTCTAATCAATTAGATGCAAAACTTGATTACTGGAGGATTTTGAATAAAAAAAGTAATCTCAACTTAACTTTAGGCACAATTTTAAGCCACCAAAAGTTTGATTCTAATATCTTTCAGTTTCTTGACGACGGTTCACGCTTAGATACTAATCCTGTAATCTCTAACGGCTTGGATATTAATAATATTGACTATAAATTCAGTGATTTATATTTAGGTTTACATTATCGATTAAAAACAGGTATTTTTACAATAACTCCAGGTGTTTCAGCTCATGCTTATTATGTGAATAATACTCAGTTTGGTCAAAAAGTAACAGATAATTTTTACAGATTTCTTCCTGATTTTAATATGATTATACAACTTAAAAAAAGTGAAACTTTGACCTTAAATTACAGAATGCAAACCCAATTTACTGATGTTTCTAATTTCGCTAGTGGGTTAGTACTTAACAACTATAATGCTCTTTTTTCAGGTAATCCATATTTAGAAAATGCTCTATCTCATAATATTAGTTTGTTCTATTATAGCTTCAATATGTTTAACTATACTAATGTCTTTGCTAGGTTAAATTATAATAAAAGTATTGATAATATCCGCACTCAGTCGGTATTTCAGCCTGGAAGTGTTATACGAATATCGACTCCATTCAATTCCCCTTTTTCAGATGAAAGTATGTCTGCAAGTGGACGTTTTCAACGTACTTTTGGAAAAATTAGAGGAACGCTTCGTGCGAATTTAAATTTTTCTAGGTTTAATCAATTTGTTCAAAATCGTCGCACTGAAAATGAAACATTCTCTCAGACTTATCGTGCCCAGATTCGTACCAACTTTAGAACGGCTCCAAACTTGGATTTAAGCTATCGCTACACAATACAGGACAATAATTTAGGTCAAAACGCTACTAAGTTTTTCACTAAAAGCCCTACCATTGAACTAGATGCTTTGTTTTTGGAAGCATTTACTTTTAAAACAGATTATTCTTTTAATGATTTCAGCGATGAGGCCGATACGATAAATACATTTGAGTTCTGGAATGCGTCTTTGTCATACCGTAAGGACGAAGATGCAAAATTTGAATATGAACTTAAAGCAACTAATTTATTAGATACTCGTTCTCAAAACCAGAGTAACGCTGGTAATATTTCGGTTAGTGCAACTGAGTATTTTATCCAACCTAGATTTATTACTTTACGAATAAGGTATGAACTTTAAATTTGTTTAGAACTCGAATTATAATTTAAAAGCCACTTTGATTGATGGAACAAGATCTAATCTTTCCCAAGTGAAAAGTTCTACTGTCATCACTTTTTTTTCTCCATTCGGATTATAAAATATTTTTTCTACAGTTTGATTTTTTCGTCCCATATGTCCATATGCTGCAGTTTCGCTGTATATTGGTGCGCGAAGGCCGAGAAGTGTTTCAATAGAAGCTGGGCGAAGGTCTATTATCTCACTAATTTTTTCTGCAATTTCTCCATCACTTAAACTTATCTTGGTAGTGCCAAATGAATTTACATATATTCCAATTGGCTGGGCTACACCAATGGCATAACTAACCTGTATTAATACTTCATCGCATACCCCAGCAGCAACTATATTTTTTGCAATATATCTCATTGCATATGCAGCTGACCGATCTACTTTACTTGGATCTTTTCCAGAAAAAGCACCTCCACCATGCGCCCCTTTACCGCCATATGTATCAACAACAATTTTACGACCAGTAAGTCCTGTATCGCCATGAGGGCCTCCAATTACAAATTTACCTGTTGGGTTGATATGATAGATTATGTTTTCATTAAAAAGGTCTTGAATACTAGGTGATAATTTTGAAATCACTCTTGGAATTAAAATATTTTTAATATCGTTTGAAATAGTTTCTAGCATAACTTTTTCATCAGATAAGAAGGGGTCATGTTGGGTTGATATAACAATAGAATCTATTCTTACAGGCATATTATTGTCACTATATTCTATTGTCACTTGACTTTTAGAGTCAGGCCTCAGATAATTAATTTCTTTATTTTCACGGCGTATGGCCGCGAGTTCTTTCAAAATACAGTGGGATATCTCTAATGCTAAAGGCATATAATTTTCTGTCTCATTTGTAGCATAACCAAACATCATTCCCTGGTCACCAGCTCCTTGGGCTTCTTTATTGGATTTATCAACACCACGATTTATATCTTCAGATTGTTCGTGAATTGTAGATAAAACTCCACAGGAGTTACCATCAAACATATATTCACCTTTCGTATATCCTATTTTATTTATTGTATTTCTTGCAATTTTTTGCACATCTAAATAAGTTTTAGATTTCACCTCACCTGCTAAAATTACCTGTCCTGTTGTAACTAATGTTTCACAAGCTACTTTGGACTGAGGGTCAAAAGCTAGAAAATTATCGATAATTGCATCACTAATTTGATCAGCTACTTTATCAGGGTGTCCTTCAGAAACGCTTTCAGATGTAAATAAATAACTCATAATTATATTGTTTTAGGCAAAATAGTTGCAACATACTAAAGGAAGGAATTACTGCTTTAGCTTTTTTTATTGAGGTTGCAATCAGATCAAATTTGTCCTCTTTATTTTACTGCAAATTTAGATATATTAATGCAATAAAAAAATATTTTGTTTTTATCTAATCCATATCGTTTATATTTATAACTCATTTGATATTGTGAAATATAGTTTTCTATCCCTATGTATTTTTTTGAGCTTTCAAGGCTTCTCACAAAAAAACAATGTAACTAGTTCTGTTGACATCAATTTTTTTTCGGGCAATATTGCACGTCATAATGACAATATAACTCATTTAATTAAAGGGCATCCCAATGGTTTTATCCTTGCTTGGAATAAGCAAGTTTCAGGAAAAAAAGCTTGGCATAGAGTCTATAATTACCCAGAATACGGATTTTCTGTTGGCACACAAAACTTTAATAATACTGAACTAGGGGAATCTTATGGAGTGTTTGCTCACTACAACTTTTATTTCTTAAACAAACGTTTGATATTCCGTTTTGCCCAAGGTGTTTCATATGCTACAAACCCATATGATATAAATTTTAACCCTAAGAACAACGCTTTTGGATCCCATCTTCTTAGCGGAACTTATATTATGCTTAATTACAGTAAAGCGAAATTGGTTGGGCCAGTTGGCATTCAATTAGGATTAACATTATTACACTTATCAAATGCTAGTATTAAATCCCCAAATACTAGTATTAATACTTTAGCCTTTAATGTCGGTTTAAGCACTAATATTAGCGAATCCTTCAATAAAAAAGAAGAAGTTAATGAGTTGATTGACCGTTCAATTGGTTATGGTTTTATTTTTAAAACAGGAATTAACCAAAGTGATGTTGTCGGTAGTGATCAATTCCCTTTCTATATATTTTCTGTTTTTACTGAAAAGCGCCTCAGTACTAATTCAACTTTAATGCTTGGTTTAGATTACTTTAACTCTAAATTTTTAAAAGAATATATTTATTATCAAAGTATTGCATACCCTGAAAATAATATAGAACCGAATTTGGATTATAAGCGTATCGGAGTTTATTTTGGACATGAGCTACTATTTGGACGCTTTTCAATTCAAACTCAATTAGGATACTATGTTTATGCTCCATTTGATTTTGAAGGCCCCATCTATAACAGAATTGGATTTAAGCAATATTTATCAAAAAATATTTTCACTATTATTAGCCTCAAGTCTCATGCCGCAAAAGCTGAAGCTCTTGAGGTAGGAATTGGAATTAGATTATGAAAAAAACACTACCATATTTTATAAGTTTACTGGTTTTGACTTGTAACAATGATAATGCTTTTGATTGTTTACAAACCAATGGTAATATCACAGTTCAAGATTATACAATTGATTCATTTAATCAAATTATAGTAAATGAGAATATTGAATTAGTAGTTATTGATGGAGAGGATTATAGTCTAAAAATTGAAACAGGAATAAATCTAATTTCAGATATTAGTTTTACTTTGAGTCAAGGAATCTTGACCCTAAATGACAATAATAGTTGTAATTTGCTTAGAGCTTATGCTCCGACTAGAATTACCGTCACAACTCCAACACTTAAAAAAATTATAAGTAATACTCAATATGTTATCAGTTCACAAGGAATTCTTTCGTATCCAAATTTAGAATTAGTTTCTGATAATTTCAGCGAAGGTCTAATTAGTGTTGGGGACTTTAATTTAGAGGTAGAAAGTCAAACTTTAAATATAATATCTAATAATCTATCTCAATTTTTTATTTCGGGTTCTACTGAAAATCTTTTTATCGGGTTTTATTCAGGTACAACATCCTTTTTTGGAGCCAATCTTATAGCACAGGAGGTTAATGTTTTTCATAGAAGTAGTCACAATATCATTATTCACCCAATTCACTCATTAAGTGGCCAATTATTAGGGACAGGTGATTTAATTTCTATGAATACACCGGACATAATAGATATAACTGAATTGTACATTGGTTCACTCGTGTTTTTGGATTAAATCACACAATTTTATTTTTTTACTGTTAAAATATATCACTTTTGTAAAAAAAAATAAGATTCAATTTTGTTTTGAAAAAAAAAATTTTACTTTAGCTCCATTATTTAATTAAAACTAAAAGTGCAAAAATCTAATTATACTCAATATAGTTCATTCTATTTCTTTTATAAAAAAGATAAAGAGGCTTAATACGTATAATTCAATCTGTATTTAAATTTAGTCTCGATGTAAAATCGGGATTTTTTTTTATGAAAAAAAAAGTCGCTATACAAGGTATTGAGGGTTCATTTCATCATCTAGTTTCTAAAAACTATTTTGAAAATATTATTGACATTGAACCATTGATAACTTTTAATGAAGTTGTAAATCATCTTGTTTCAGAAAAAGTTGATATCGCGGTTATGGCTCTTGAAAACTCAATTGCAGGCTCCATTATTCCAAATTATGCATTAATCGATTCAAATGCCCTTTACATAACCGGAGAATATTATCTAGACGTACAACACAATTTAATGGCTTTAAATGGTCAAAATATTAATGATGTTAAAGAAGTTCGTTCTCACCCCATGGCTTTGCTCCAATGCCAAAACTTTTTTAATAAGTACCCCCATATTAAATTGGTTGAAGATAGCGATACTGCTGGAGTTGCTCAGAGAATTCAAAGTCAACAACTAAAAGGGATTGCGGCTATAGCAAGTTCTGCAGCAGCAGATATTTATAAACTTAATGTTTTAGCCAAAAGCATTCAAACTGTTCAGCAAAATGAAACACGCTTTGTGATTGTGGAACGTAAAGCCAATAACTCTTCAAAAATTAACAAAGCATCTTTAAAATTTTCATTAAATCATAAGAGAGGAAGTTTGGCAGCAATTTTGAATATAATGAGTGATTGTAAACTAAACCTAACAAAAATACAATCCCTTCCAAGAATTGATACTCCTTGGAAATATGCTTTTTTTGTGGATGTTACTTTTGAGACTTTTCAGCATTACGAAAAAGCAAAGTCAATCATGATGATTATGGCTGAAGAATTTAAAGTCTTGGGGACATATAAAAATGCAAAACAATGATAGAAGTTTCCAACCGTTTACACACTGTCAAAGAATACTACTTTTCAAAAAAATTAAAAGAGGTTCGTAAACTTATTTCTGAAGGCTCCCAAGTTATTAATTTGGGGATAGGAAGCCCTGACTTGCCCCCAAATAACTCTGTCATTGAGGCTCTTAAAAATAGTTTATTGGATTTAAATGCTCATAAATACCAAAGTTATCAGGGCTTACCGGAACTTAGATATGCAATTTCTAACTTTTATAAAAGAAACTATGAAGTTTCTTTAAACCCAGAAAATGAAATTCTTCCTCTTATGGGGAGTAAAGAAGGTATTATGCATATTTCCATGGCCTATCTAAATGAAGGTGATTCAGTTTTAATACCAAATCCTGGATATCCTACTTATAATTCAGTCGCTAAATTAATTGGTGCAAATACAATTTTTTACGACTTAACAGCTGAGAATAAATGGCATCCTGATATTGATAAGCTACAATCTCAAGACTTATCTAAGGTTAAACTTATGTGGATAAATTATCCACATATGCCTACGGGTGCAGTTGCAGACACTAAGCGAATAGAATCCCTAATTAAATTTACTTCTAAACACAATATATTATTAGTCAACGATAACCCATATAGTTTTATATTAAATGACAAACCTCAAAGTATATTTAATTTTGAAGGATCTAATAAATGTTGTTTAGAGTTAAATTCTTTAAGCAAAACTTTTAATATGTCAGGGTGGCGTGTCGGTATGCTTTCTGGAGCTAAAAGTCATATTCAAAACGTTTTAAAAGTTAAAAGTAATATGGATTCTGGCATGTTTTATGGAGTACAAAAAGGTGCTATTGAGGCATTAAATACGACAAGTGATTGGTTAAATAATTTAAACCAAATTTATGAAAAGCGCCGTTCTTTAGTTTGGCAGTTGGCATCACAATTGGATTGCAAATATGATAATAAAGCCTCAGGCATGTTTGTGTGGGCAAAATTGTTAAATGGAGTTGATTCAGAGAAATTTACAGATAATTTACTAAATGATAAACATATTTTTGTCGCTCCAGGTACTGTTTTTGGATCGAATGGAAAAGGTTACGTCCGCTTTTCATTATGCGCTGATGAAAATATTATTAATGAAGCCTTAAAACGCACAAAATGAAAAATGTTAGCATCATAGGTGTTGGACTCATTGGGGGTAGCTTCGCATTAAATTTAAAAGCCATTTTTAATGATCTAATTATACTTGGTATTGATAGCAGCAAATCACATATATCTGAAGCTCTTGATTTAGGTATAATTGATAAAGAAGGTAGTTTTGAATCTATTATAAAGTCAGATTTAGTCGTAATTGCAACACCTGTAAATGTGACCTTAGAATTATTACCAACTATTTTAAATAGAATTTCTTCAAAGGCTCTGGTGATTGATATGGGCTCGACTAAAGCCGATATTTGTAATTTGGTTGATATGCATCCAAAACGATCCCAATTTTTAGCTAATCATCCGATAGCAGGTACAGAGTTTTCTGGACCTGGATCAGCATATATTAGCTTGTTTAAAAACAAAATTAATATTGTTTGTGATATTGAAAAAACAAATCCTGAACTCGGTAATCCATTAATTAAAACTTTTAAAAATATGGGGATGAATATTCGCTATATGGATTCTAAGGCTCACGATAAGCATATTGCTTATGTGTCTCATTTATCCCATATTAGTTCTTTTATGCTCGGAAAAACAGTAATAGAGAAAGAAAAAAATGAGCGTAATATTTTTGATATGGCAGGTAGTGGTTTTGAATCCACTGTAAGATTAGCCAAAAGCTCTCCAGAAATGTGGACACCCATCTTTGAGCAAAATAAAACCAATGTAATCGAAACACTTGAGGAATATATTCAGAACTTAAATCACTTTAAATCACTTATGGAGGCAAATGATTTTGAAGCTATTCGAAACGAAATGAAAAACACTAATTATATTAAAACAATTTTAAAGGGAATCTCTTAAAACTAATAATAGATGGGAAAGATTAAAAAATCAAGAAAATGGCTCGATAAATTACAATTAAATCATCCACTTTTAATTGCAGGGCCATGTAGTGCAGAAACTGAAGATCAAGTTTTAAAAATAGCTCATGAATTAAAAGGGACTGATGTAAGTTATTATCGCGCTGGAATATGGAAGCCTAGGACTCGTCCAGGAAATTTTGAAGGTGTTGGTGCTTTAGGACTCAAATGGCTTCAAAAAGTAAAGTCACAAACTGGATTAAAAACAGCTACAGAAGTTGCTAATAGAACCCACGTTGAGTTAGCTTTAGAGCATGACATTGATTTACTATGGATCGGTGCTCGATCAACTGTAAGTCCTTTTATTGTTCAAGAAATTGCGGATGCATTAAAAGGAACGAATAAAGTTGTATTAATTAAAAATCCAGTTAATCCAGATTTAGCCTTGTGGTTGGGAGCTGTAGAACGTTTAAAGTCTGCTGAAATTAAAAATTTAGGAGTCATTCATCGAGGTTTTTCAACATATGGAAAATCAAAATACAGGAATAATCCTGAATGGCAATTGGCTATTGAATTACAAACAAAATTTCCTGATTTACCGCTAATTAATGACCCTTCTCACATTACTGGAAAGCGGGACATGGTATTTGATGTTAGTCAAACAGCCTTAGATTTAAATTTTGATGGCTTGATGATTGAAACTCATATTAATCCAGATGCTGCTTGGAGTGATGCTGCACAGCAAATTACTCCTAAAACATTAATTCAATATACCAAAGATTTAAAAATCAGAAAAGAAAGTACATCCGAGGTAGCTTATACTGATGAACTTAAAAAATTAAGAGCACAGATTGATGTAGTTGATAACCAATTATTAGAAATTTTAGGCAACCGTATGTTAGTCGCTGAAGCTATTGGAAAACTAAAAAAAGAGAAAAATGTTGCAGTTCTTCAAAGTAAACGTTGGAATGAAATTCTAGGTAAGATGGTTTTGGAGGGTGAGCAACATAAATTAAGTGAAGAGTTTATTTTGAAACTATTTAAAGCTATTCACCAGGAATCCATAAATCACCAAAAACAAATTTTGAAAGATTAAAAAGGTTTCAGAATCTAGATATCAAACAATAATAAAGTAATAGATATTATAATAAATTTGTTTCTTTGTTTTTATTATAATTGTTAAATATGACAGGAACAGTTTATAAATCTACTGGGAGTTGGTATAAAGTCAAGTGCTTTAGTGGCACTTTTTTTGAATGTCGTATTAAAGGAAAGTTTCGAATTAAAGGCATTAAAAGTACTAATCCAATTTCTGTTGGAGATATTGTTGAATTTGATCTAGAGAAAAGCAATCATAGGAAAACAGGCGTAATCACCAATATTTACCCCCGTAAAAATTATATAGTTAGAAAATCGGTAAATCTTTCTAAGCAAACACATATTATTGCTAGCAATATTGATCAGGTTTTTTTATTGGTTACAGTTGATAATCCACCAACCTCTACTAGTTTCATTGATCGGTTTTTAGTTACTGCTGAAGCCTATGATATAAAAGCCATTTTACTTTTTAATAAAGAAGATCTTTTAAATGAAGTTTCTACAAAAGTAGTTGATGATCTCATCCGAATTTATTCAAACATTGGATACGAATGCCTCAAGATATCTGCTAAAAATGGCAATAATTTATCTACTGTAAAAGCTGAAATGAAAGGAAATACTAGTATGTTTTCTGGACATTCAGGAGTTGGAAAATCTACTTTAATTAATTCGATAGAATCTAAATTAAATCTCAAAACAAAAGTAATATCAGAAATGCATCAACAAGGACAGCACACAACAACTTTTGCAGAAATGTTTGATTTGAGTTTTGGTGCCCGTATAATTGATACACCAGGAATCAAAGGCTTTGGGATAGTTGATATGGCATCTGAAGAGTTAGATCAATATTTTCCAGAACTATTTGCGGTTAAAACGGACTGTAAGTTTCATAACTGCCAACATTTAAATGAGCCAAAATGTGCTGTTGAAGCTGCTGTTATTAAAGGTCAAATTGCACCCTCGCGTTACAACTCTTATTTGCAAATTATGAAGGATGAAAATGTAAATTATCGAACTGATTCATACGATTCTAAGTGAAGGTAGTTATCCAAAGAGTTTCCAAGGCAAGTGTGCTAGTTAAGGGAAAGGTTGAGGGGAAAATTAAATTTGGTCTTTTAATTTTTTTGGGAATTAGTTCAGACGATAATATTGATGATATTCATTGGCTTACTAATAAAATTAGTAATCTACGTATTTTTAACAATGAAGAAGGCATTATGAATATTTCAATAAAAGATAACAAAGGTGAGGCGCTGGTAATTAGTCAGTTTACACTTCATGCGAAAACTAAGAAGGGTAATCGTCCAAGTTACATTAAAGCAGCAAAACCTGAGTCAGCTATATTACTCTACAGAGAATTTATCAAGATATTAAAACAAAATTTAGGAATAGAAATTCAAACTGGTATTTTTGGCGCAAATATGAAGGTTAAACTTGTTAATGATGGTCCAGTAACATTAATTATTGATAGTAAAAATCGATAGTAATTTAATTTGAAATCAGATTCACATTTTATAAATTAGTAATAAGTAAAATCATTAATAATGAATATTAAAAATGCACAAAAAACAGTTGACAAATGGATTAGAGCACATGGGGTTCGATACTTTGATGAGTTGACCAATATGGCCCAACTTACAGAAGAAGTTGGAGAGGTAGCACGTATTATCGCAAGGCGCTATGGTGAGCAAAGTGAAAAAAAAAGCGATAAAAACAAAGATTTAGGGGAAGAACTAGCTGACGTTCTTTTTGTAGTTTTTTGTTTGGCTAATCAAACTGGTGTGAATTTGCAAACTGCATTTGATAAAAAACTAAATATCAAAACTAAACGTGATCATGAACGTCATCATGCTAATAATAAGTTGAAATAATTGTGCGTATTTTTTTAAAAAAAACTAAAATTAATAAATCAAATGAACTTAAGATTACGGGTTCAAAAAGCGAAACGAATCGCGTCTTACTATTACAGGCTATTTATAGGGGAATAAAAATCAAGAATCTATCCAATTCTGAGGATAGCAAACTAATGAGAAGAGCTTTACTTTCAGAATCTTCGACCATAGATATACATCACGCGGGAACGGCAATGCGGTTTTTAACAGCTTATTTTTCAATTAAAAAGGGTCAAAAAACATTACTTTCAGGCTCTAAACGCATGCATGAGCGTCCAATAAAAATATTAGTAGATGCATTAAAGTCTTTAGGCGCGAATATTAAATACACAAATATTAAGGGCTATCCTCCACTTCAGATTGAGGGAATGGATTTCAATAAAAATAAGGTAAGCTTAAAAGCTAATATTAGCAGCCAATATATCTCCGCACTTTTACTTATCGCACCTACTTTAAAAGATGGTTTAGAATTGCATCTTGAGGGAAAGATCACCTCCCAACCTTACATAGAAATGACTTTGGCATTATTAAATGAGGTCGGCATAAGTACGAACTTTAAATGCAACATAATTAAAGTTCGACCTTTCAAAAAAGAAATTTCAAAAACCTTTACTGTAGAGTCTGATTGGTCTTCTGCATCTTATTTCTATAGCATTGTTGCTTTAAGCCCCATTGGCACCCAAATTAAACTCTCGGCGTATAAATCAAATAGCTTACAAGGTGATGCTATTTTGAGCTCAATTTACAGTCACTTGGGTATAAAGACTACATTTATTGGTAACATATTGGTGATAAAAAAAACAAGCAACTCTCATACAAAGTTTTTAAATTTAGATTTAGCCAATACCCCAGATATTGCTCAAACAATTGCAGTAAGCTGTTTGGGGCTTAACATCCCTTGTGAATTGACAGGTCTAAGCACTTTAAAAATTAAAGAAACCGATCGCTTAGTAGCTCTTCAAAATGAAATCAAAAAATTTGGAGCAGATGTTAAAATTACAAATAACAGTCTAAATCTGTATCCAATACAAAGTTTAAATCATGATGTTCAAATATCAACATATAGTGATCACAGAATGGCTATGGCTTTTGCTACAATTGCAATTAAAACTGATTTATTCATAGAAGAACCTGATGTAGTTTCAAAGTCATATCCAAATTTTTGGAAAGACTTAAAGACTTTAGGGTTTGATATATAAGAAATTGAAAATAAACTAATATTTACTTGACTTCGGCTATGTGGTAATTGTATATTTGCCACTTGTAAAAATAATAAATCATGAAATTATCCCATTTTAGTTTTGAGTTACCTGAAGAATTTTTAGCAGAATACCCTTCTGAACAAAGAGATGAAGCTCGTTTGATGGTTTTAAACAGAGAAAAGCAAACTATAGAACACAAGCAATTTAAAGACCTTATTAATTATTTTGATGAGGACGATGTAATGGTACTTAATAATACCAAAGTTTTTCCGGCTAGATTATTTGGAAATAAAGAGAAAACAGGGGCACGAATAGAGGTTTTTTTACTGCGTGAGCTCAATCCAGAGCAGCGTTTATGGGATGTATTAGTAGATCCCGCTAGAAAGATTAGAATTGGGAATAAACTTTATTTTGGAGAGGACGAAAGTCTAGTAGCCGAAGTCATAGACAATACGACTTCAAGAGGTAGGACTTTAAGATTTTTATTTGATGGTTCATATGATGAATTTAGGTCAAAGTTAAATGAACTTGGCCAGACTCCTTTACCAAAATATATTAAAAGGGATGTTGAACCTGAAGACGAAATTCGTTATCAAACTATTTATGCAAAAAATGAGGGAGCCGTAGCAGCTCCAACTGCTGGTCTTCATTTTTCAAAACATTTACTTAAACGCCTAGAAATTAAAGGAATCAATTTTGCTGAGGTTACGCTTCATGTTGGATTAGGAACCTTCAATCCAGTTGAAGTTGAAGACTTATCAAAACATAAAATGGACAGTGAAGAAATTATTATTGATACAAATGCAACAAAATCTATAAATTTAGCTTTGAAAGAAAAGCGTAAAATTTGTGCTGTTGGTACAACTGTTATGCGCTCTATTGAAAGTTCAGTTTCATCAAGTGGTACCCTGAACGATTATTCAGGATGGACAAATAAATTTATTTTTCCGCCTTATGATTTTTCAATTGCTAATTGTATGATTACTAATTTTCATACCCCTAAATCCACCCTTTTGATGATGACGGCGGCTTTTGGTGGTTATGATTTCATCATGAAAGCTTACGAAGAAGCAGTAAAAGAAAAATATAAGTTTTATAGCTACGGAGATGCTATGCTAATTCTGTAAAAATATAAAGCCTCGTCAAGAGGCTTTTTCATTTGTTGTGAAATCATTTAAAAAAGATATTAGAGCACTTTCAAAAGAAGATTTGATGACCTTCTTTACAACCCATTCCTGTGAAGCATTTAGGGGTAAACAAGTTTATGAATGGCTTTGGAAAAAAGGAGTTCATCGCTTTGAAGATATGACCAATATCTCAAAACACAATAGAGAGCTTTTAGAAGAATTTTTTATAATTAACCACATACAGGTTCACAATATGCAGCGCAGTAGTGATGGAACTATAAAAAATGCTGTACGCCTTCACGATGGACTAATTGTAGAATCTGTTTTGATCCCTTCAGCCAACAGAACTACAGCATGTGTGTCTTCACAAGTAGGGTGTAGTTTAGATTGTAAATTTTGTGCAACTTCAAGATTGAAACGTATGCGTAATTTAAATTCAGATGAGATTTATGATCAAGTCATGGCTATTAATAAACAAAGTCGCCTTTATTATGATCAAAAGCTAACAAATATTGTATTTATGGGAATGGGCGAACCGCTTATGAACTACAATAATGTTTTAAAAGCTATTAAAAAAATCACATCTGATGAAGGTTTAGGGATGTCTCCAAAGCGTATTGTAGTTTCAACTTCGGGAATTCCAAAAATGATTAAAAAAATGGCAAAAAAAAATGTGAAATTTAATCTTGCAGTCTCTTTGCACTCAGCCATAGATGAAGTTCGCAGTCAAATCATGCCTTTTAATGAAACCTTTCCATTAAAGGATTTACGCGAAGCCTTACAGTTTTGGTATAATAAAACAAAAAGAAGAATTACTTATGAGTACATTGTTTGGGAAGGAATAAATGATAAAACTAAGGACATTCTAGCATTAATTGATTTTTGTAAATTCGCCCCAAGCAAAGTTAATCTTATTGAATATAATCCAATTGAAGACGGTACTTTTCAACAAGGCAAACCCCAAGTAATTGCGCAATATGTTTCGATGTTGGAAGCCAAAAATATTACTGTTACAGTCCGCCGTTCAAGAGGAAAAGACATCGATGCAGCCTGTGGTCAATTGGCCAATAAATCCTAAGATCAAGGTGACGGATTTGGAATTTTTGAATGAATACCGTTGATTTTTTCCAAAGTATCTTTCGATAATTTAGTATGTATACTATCGATATTTTCCTTTAGCTGATCAATCGTCGTGGCGCCAATTATATTACTCGTGACAAATGGCCGCTCATTAACAAAGGCTAAGGCCATGGTTGTCAGTGACATGCCCAGCTCATTTGCGAGATTGAGATAAGCTTTGGTCGCTACTGTAGCTTGTTCGCTGCTATAGCGCGCAAACCTAGGAAACAACTTCAATCGGGCATTTTCTCTAGCAGTTCCCAGAATATATTTTCCAGATAAAACACCAAACGCCAATGGAGAATAAGCCAAAAGACCCATATTTTCTCTCAAAGAAACTTCAGCCAAATCACCTTCAAAAACGCGGTTCAATAGCGAATAAGCATTTTGGATGGTACTTATTTTAGGAAGCTTCTCTTTGCGAACTTCTTCAATATAACGCATACTGCCCCAGCTTTTTTCGTTTGAGAGTCCATAAGCTCTAATTTTACCAGCTTTAACCAATGCATTAAGTTGCTTAAGAACTTCATTAAAATTATCAATCCAAGGGTCTTTTGGGCTGGGTTTAAAATCACGGACTCCAAAGGTATTGGTCTGCCGCTCTGGCCAGTGCAGTTGGTATAAATCTATATAGTCGGTCTGTAACCTTTTCAGTTCCAAATCAATTGCTTTAGCAATGGAATTTCCTTTAAATCCGCTAGTCCTGATATGTGCGGTATAATCTCCTGGACCTGCAATTTTACTAGCTAAAACAACCTTATCTCTGTTTTGCTTTTGCTTGAACCAATTTCCTATAATCTCGCTTGTGCGACCTTGGGTTTGTTTGGTTGCTGGTACTGGGTAAAGCTCAGCGGTATCAAAAAAATTGACTCCATTTTCTAGGGCATAATCCATCTGAGAAAAACCATCGGCCTCTGTATTTTGATTCCCCCAGGTCATGGTACCTAAACAGATTTTACTGACTTTTATGTCTGTACTAGGAAGCGTTGTATAATCCATTAATTTTTATTGAGGAGTTTAGAAATTTCATCCAGTTTTGGGGTCAAAACCACTTCAATCCGTCTGTTTTTTGCTTTTCCCTCATTGGTGTCATTGCTGTCTACTGGGGAGTACTCGCCGCGTCCAGCAGCCGTTAGATTTTCTAATGAAATGGCTTTGTTTTCAGCTAAGATAGAAATAATTGCAGTGGCGCGTTTGGTAGATAGATCCCAATTATTTGAAATTTGTCCTCGGTTTGAAAAAGGGACATTATCCGTATGGCCTTCAATTAAAACAGCAATATCGGGATTCTCTGCAAGAACATTTCCCAGTTGGACTATAGCATTTCTACCCTGGGAATTGACAGCCCAACTACCAGATTTAAAAAGCAGTTTATTTTCCATGGACACATAAACTTTACCATCGCGCTGTTCTACGGTGAGACCTTTTCCTTCAAAGTCAGTGAGAGCCCTAGAAATGGCATTTTTTAAATCGTTCATAGCCTGGTCTTTGGCAGCGATTAGCGCTTCTAGTTCTGTAATGCGCTCTGAGCGTTCTTGCATATCTGCTTCCAATCGCATCAAGCGCTTGTTCTCTAAGGCTAAAGCCTGTTCTTTGGAGCCCAATTGCTGCAAAAGCGCTCTATTTTTTTTTGAATTTTCTTCAATTACTTTGGAACTGTTTTGCTCCAATGCAGCATAAGCGGCATTTAAATTGTCATAATTTTTTTTAAGAGAATTTAAATCACTCTCAAGTTGATCACGTTCAGATTTGACAGTTGCAAAAGTCTGTTTAAGGGTATTCAGTTCATTTTGCAAGTCTTTTTTTAAATCAATTTCACTGTCATTAGTTAAAGACAATTCATCATAATCTGACTTAAGCTGGCTGTACTTTCCTTCTAATTCTTGAAAAAGTTTAGAAGATACACAAGCCGTTGCATTCAATACCACAAGTGAAATAAGTATAATTTTTTTTAGCATGATTTAAGTTTTTGTATTTAGTTCTAAAAGTACAGGACAATGATCGCTGTGAACCGCTTCTTTTAAAATAAGTGCGCGTTCAATACAAGGTTTTAACGGACTTGTCACAAGTGTATAATCCAATCTCCAACCTTTGTTATTGGCTCTTGAGTTGGCGCGGTAACTCCACCAACTATATTGATGAGGATCCGTACATAGCTCGCGAAAAGCATCAATAAAACCACTGTTTAAAAACCCAGACATCCAAGCCCTTTCTTCTGGTAAAAAACCAGATACATTTTTATTTCTTACAGGATCGTGAATGTCAATCGCTTTATGACAAATATTGTAATCCCCACAAATAACAAGATTTGGTTTTTCTGCTTTTAGTGCATCGATATAGTCTTTAAATAGGTCCATATATTCAAACTTGTGCTCCAGGCGATGAATGTTAGTCCCGGATGGTAAATATAAACTCATTATAGAGACTCCAGGAAAATCTACCCTTAGATTTCTACCCTCAAAATCCATGGATTCAATACCAGTACCATAAACCACATTTTCGGGTTTAGTTTTACACAGTATAGCGACTCCACTGTAGCCTTTTTTTTGGGCACTAAACCAATAGTGGTGTGGATAGCCCGCCTTATTGAAAATAGCTAAATCGAGTTGCTCTTTTTGAGCTTTAATTTCTTGTAAACAAATCACGTCAGGGTCGGCCGCTACCAACCATTCTAAAAAACCTTTTTTTATAGCAGCGCGAATGCCGTTGACATTATATGAAATGATTTTCATGGAACATAACCGTTTTTAGCTAAAATAATTAAAGCCTTACTTTTACAGTATATAATCAATGGGGTTTTTATTTAAAACTATCAACAAAATATTTTAGTGATATTGAAGTTTAAACATAACATGCGCTTATTATATACTATTATTTTCTTTTTATGTTTTTCTAACTCCTGGTCACAAGTAGGAAAACCCCTAATCCAAAAGAAGAAGTTTTCAACCAAAAATCAAATTATTTTGGATAGTGTCGGAATAAATCCATCTTTTTTCAAAATTTTAGATTCCGAAAATAATATAATTCATGACTCATTATATGAAATAGATTATGATTCTGCCATTTTGATTTTAAAAAATAATATCCTAAAATTGGATACAATAACAGTTCAGTATTTAAAATTTCCAGATTTTATGACTCGAACTTACAAGCAACTGGATAGTTCTGTTATAGTTAATTCAACGGGTGTTATTAATAAATTGTATGAACTTTCTGAAACGAATATTTCTATTGATACAAAACCATTTGAAGGTTTAACGTCTTCTGGAAGTCTTTCAAGAGGTGTAACTATTGGCAATAATCAGAATTCTGTTTTAAATAGTGAATTAGACCTTCAAATTAGTGGAAAGTTAAATAACAATGTGACTCTTCGAGCATCAATTCAAGACGCAAATATACCTTTACAGCAAAGTGGTTATTCGCAAAGGTTAGACGAGTTTGATCAGGTTTTTATTGAAGCATTTACTGATAAGTGGTCTGTACGAGCAGGGGATATTGATTTGGAAGATAATGAATCTTATTTTGGAAAATTTTCTAAACGTGTCCAAGGACTTTTAGTTACCTCAAAATTTGCTTATGAAAATAATCAAATCAATGCTTTTGCATCTGGTGCGTTAGTAAGAGGTCAATTTATTAGAAGTCAATTTACTGCACAAGAAGGAAATCAGGGCCCTTATAAACTAAGGGGACCCAATAACGAATTATTTATTTTGGTTGTTTCTGGTAGTGAGGTTGTTTATGTAAATGGTCTTCCACTATTGCGTGGTACCACCAATGATTATATTATTGATTACAACGCAGGAGAGATTATTTTTAATTCAACCTTTCCAATTAACTCTGAGATGAGAATCACGGTTGATTATCAGTATAGTGAAAGAAACTACACACGCTTTGTTAGTTATTCAGGCGGGGAGTTTAAGTCAAATAAATTAAATATCGGAGTTTCATTTTACAATGAAAATGATTTAAAAAACCAACCACTTCAACAAAGTTTAAGCGGTGAGCAAGCAGGAATTTTATCACAAGCAGGAGATGATAGAACGCTAATGAGAGCACCATCATCTAGTCCACAAGAATTTTCTGAAAATAGAATTTTATACAAAAAGACAATTTTAAATGGACAAGAAATATTTGTATTTTCCAATGACCCCAACGATGAATTGTACCAAGTCAATTTTTTACTAGTTGGGAACCAGCAAGGAGATTATATATTAGTCAATTCTAATTCAATATCAAACATTTACGAATATGTTCAACCAATTTCTGGAGTGCAGCAAGGGAACTATGCTCCAATCGTTCAACTAGTGGCTCCTATGAAGCTGCAAATGGTTGTAATGAACGGAGCCTACAAGCCATCTGATAAAACTAATTTAGAATTTGAGTTAGCTGCTAGTCGTAATGATTTGAATTTATTTTCAAACTTATCCGACAGTGATAATGATGGATTGGCAGCACGCTACAAAATACACCATAATCCATTACTTTCTGAGGAAGGATGGAATATTAATATTTTTTCAGATTTTGATTATATCCAAAAGGATTTTAGAAATTTACAAAGACTATATAACCCTGAGTTTAATAGAGACTGGAACCTTGAGATACCTACATCAAATGGTGCTATTTCAGATTTAGGAACTCAATTTTTAGTAACCAACTCGATTTCTGTCAGTAAGTCCAATTTAGGTCAAATTAATTATGCTTTTCAGCATCTAAATTTATCTCAAAAATTTAACGGTAACAGGCATATTTTACTAACAGATTTAAAAAAAAATAAAATTGAGCTAAAAACAAAATCAAGTTTTTTGACTACAAATACAGTTTTAAATGAATCTGATTTCCTTAGTTCTATATCTCAATTTAAATACCAAGGAGATAAGTTATGGCCTGGTGTAAAATTCTCAACAGAGAGTAATAAAATTATTTCGAAGCTTGACAATAATATAGATTCACTTAGTCAGCGATTTTCTTCTTATGAAGGTTTTGTAGGATTGGGCGATTCTACAAAAATTTTTCTCAAAGTAGGATATATTCATCGTGTTAATGATAGTGTCAAAGACTCCCGGCTAAAACTTGTAAACAAGTCAAATAACTATTATTTAAATTCTAAGCTGATAGACTCCAAGAATTCTGACTTAAGTGTATTTATTAATTACCGCATATTCAATTCAAAAAATCAAGATAAAAACCTTCAAAAATCTTTAAACTCTAGAATCTTTTATAATCAACAGTTCGTACAAAATTTGGTTCAATGGCAAACAGTTTATGAAACTAATTCTGGACAGTTACCACAACAAGACTTTACTTACGTAGAAGTAGAGCCTGGCCAAGGGTCGTTTGTATGGTTCGATTACAATGGAAATGGTATTCAAGAGCTTGAAGAATTTGAAACGGCACAGTTTCAAGATCAAGCGTCTTATATACGTGTTTTGTTGCCTAATCAGAATTTCATTAGAACTCATCAAAATCGACTGAGTCAGTCAATTATAATTGATCCAATTAAATGGTCTAATTCTACTAAAAGGATTAAATCTTTTTGGGCTCATTTTTATAATTTAACTTCCTACTTAATTGATAGAAAAGATCGTAATGACCTTCAAAAAATTAATTTAAATCCTTTCAAATCTGAATCTGGACAACAGTTAGGATTACAATCTAATTTTAGAAATCAATTATTTTTTAATAGGGGTAAACAAAATTTCACTATGTCCTATAGTTATTTTAGCTCTGAACTAAAAAATGTACTTTCATTTGGAGCTATTTCCCAAAAAGGGAATGGTCATCAATTTAATTTTACTCATAAAATTCAAAACCAATGGTTATTCAATCTTCAAACAAATATTGAAACTAATCGTGCTACAAGCGAAAATTTCTCTTCAAAAAACTATAGTTTAGAACAATTATTATTTCAACCAAAAGTTTCCTATTTATTGGATGATAATAAACGTTTCGATTTATTTTACCAGTACCAAAATAAAGATAATTCAATTCAGGGAAAAGAATTGTTAGTGCAACAAAAGTGGGGTGTATCAGCTGTTTTTAATCAAAAGCAAAATGCTGCTATCACTGCAGAATTTAATTATTTTTCAAATGATTTTAATGGAAATTCGAGCAGTCCAGTTGCCTATCAGATGATGGAAGGGTTACAGCCTGGTACTAATTTCACTTGGTCTATTGTAGCTCAAAAAAAATTGACAAAATATTTAGATCTAAATTTGAATTATTTTGCAAGAAAGTCAGAGACAAGTAAAGTTATTCATAATGGTAGTGTACAGTTGAAAGCCTATTTTTGAGCATAAATAAGTCAATCTTAGTCTATAACTTTAAAGTGAAATGAGATCTAAATTCTTTTTGAAAACCATTTTTATCGTAGTAGCTTACAATAAACCAATAGTCATTAGCAGGCATTAGCTGTCCATTATAGGTCCCGTTCCAACCTGGAGTTGCAGTTTTAAATTGTCTCAATAATTTTCCGTGGCGATTAAAAATGGAGATTATTGCAGTTTGGTTTTCTAGACATTTTATATTCCAAAGATCATTAAATCCGTCGTTATTTGGAGTAAAGAATTTTGGGTAATCAAGTATTGTTATAGAAGATTCTGGCTCGTTGCTGCAACCCTCAGAGTCTCTTACTCTAACAATATGCTCATAACAACCAACAACATTTTGAAATACTGAACTATTTTGCCATACTCCACCATCTAATTGATATTGGTAATTATTACTTCCCCCAATTACACTAACTTGTATCATTTGGTTTGAATCAAAAGCCTCAGATATGTTTTCAACCGTAATTTCTAAATTATTGAAAGTATTAACTTCAATAGTTTCAGTGGTTATATTCGCGCATTGACCATTATCAGGCGTGAAAGTATATGTCGTAGTTACTAAATTATTGGGAACAGGAAACCATGCCCCAGTGATACCTTCATTAGAAATTACAGGTAATACTTGAACTGTTTCCCCTAAGCAAATATCATTTAAGTTAAAAGTTGGAATAGTAAGTTCATTAATGGAAATAGTCATAAATACAGTTTCAACACAAGTACCTTCATCAGGGGTAAACATATAAGTTGTAGTTTCTGTATTGTTAATAATATTTGGATTCCATGTTCCTTGAACATTATTATTAGATATTATTGGAAGTTCTGGAGGCGTATCCCCAAAACAAAATGGGTCAATTTGAGTAAATTCAGGAATTATACTTGGAATTACTATCACAGTCATTTCAGCTGTTGTTGCACATT
>TARA_B100001175_G_scaffold317919_1_pt1 | contig 52265 bp, 55 predicted proteins | sample TARA_B100001175 | Tara Oceans TARA_B100001175
ATAATCATCTACAACTGGCCATCCTTCAGAAATAGCAGATTCACTAGTAACATATTTACCATCTATTTTAATTGTTTTGGGAATGACTGATTGCAAAGTCTGTATAAAAGAATCAAAATCCTCTTTACACCAATCTTTATCAGCAGATATAATAACCCATTGATGAATTCTAGATATATATGTTTGTTTCTGTATACATTCTGCTAATATAAACAAACAAGATTGTCTTGATTTAACTGTTGGTGTCAATATAGAAATTGTTTCATTTATTGCATTCAAAGCCTTTCTAGCCTTCTTTCCTTTATTTTTTTTTACCATATTCTATATTAAAACAGTTAATTTTATACCATTAAGACGCGACAAGATTTTTATTTAATAATTCCATTAATTTGGGACCACTAATTGTTTCATGTACTATAAGCTCTTCTGATATTCTATCTAATAGCTTTTTGTTTGTAGTCAAAATATTTTTGCATTTATTATAAGCTTCTTTTACCAAACTTGATATTTCCATGTCAATAAAATTTTCCGTTTTTGGTGATAATCTACTATTATACATCGTCTCACTTGGATCATTTGATTCCCATGCTACAGGAAAGCTATCGATATTTGTTTGATTTGTAAATCCTAACTGCGTCACCATTTTCCTAGCTAAAGTTCTAACTTGTTGTAAATCTGCAGAAGCACCCGATGTGATTTCCTCTTCTCCAAATTGAATTTCTTCTGCAACGCGCCCCCCTAATGCTACCATAAGCTGCTCTTTTAAATATTTTTGACTATATAAACCACTTTCAATTCTTTCCTCCGAGGGCGTGAACAATGTGAACCCACCCGCACCATTTGATCTTGGAATAATAGTAACTTTAGCAACTTTGTCATATGATGGCGTAAGAGCAGCCATCAAAGCATGTCCGGCTTCATGATATGCTACGATCTCTTTACGAACATTTGAACCAATTGGTTTAGGCTGGCCAACTGTTATTCTATCAATAGCGAAATCTATTTGTTCTGAACCAATAGTGTTTTTTCCATTACGAGCAGCTATAATCGCAGCCTCATTCAATAAATTTTTCAAAGATGCTCCAGAAAATCCAATTGTATTTGCTGCAATATCATTTAAATCTACATCGATATCAAGAGGCTTATCTCTAGAATGAACTTTTAAAATCTCATATCTACCATTTTTATCAGGAAGGTTTACTGGAACCTTTCTATCAAATCTACCCGGTCTCAGTAAAGCTTGGTCAAGAATATCAACTCTATTTGTAGCAGCTAGTACTATTATTCCAGTATTACCCATAAATCCATCCATTTCAGATAAAATTTGATTCAATGTTTGCTCTCGCTCATCATTACTTCCCGGACCGCCACGGCCGCGACTACGGCCAATTGAATCAATTTCATCAATAAATATTATGCATGGTGAATTTTTTTTTGCATCGGCAAATAATTTTCTAACACGAGAAGCACCCATTCCAACGTATATTTCTACAAATTCAGAACCCGATGTTGATATAAAAGGTACCTTTGCTTCACCAGCAACCGCTTTTGCCAATAATGTTTTTCCCGTTCCAGGAGGACCATCTAATAAAACACCTTTAGGGCATAAAGCACCTACCTCACTAAACTTCTCTGGATTTTTCAAAAACTCAACAACCTCTTGTAACTCCATTTTAGAATCATCGCAACCAGCCACATCGTCAAATGTAACACCCGTCTCTGGAAGTAAATTCAGATTATGAGTTCCACCACCCATGCCACCATTAAATAATCCACCACCCGGGCTTCCATTACCATCAAATCTATTCATTCCCCTAACCATAGCTATTACATAAAACAACAATAATGAAGGAATTAATATACTACCGATTGCACCTAAAACATTGCTAATACCCTGGAATTGCTTTTTCTGAACTGCAAATCGTATATTATTTTTAAGGAATACGCTTTCAATATTAGTTATATCAGTGGGTAATACATCAATAGTATGTCTATTATTATTAATATCCATAACATCAATAAAAGTACCGTCATTTGCAATAGCTGCAACAACAACTTTATTCCTTTCAACATTTTGATATAAATCAGATAAAGACCAATACTCCTTATTAACTCTGGCTTCAATCAAAGCTTCATTATCTTCTTTATTATCATCAATCGATTTCTTATTAGAATACATTTCTCCAGCCCATTTCCAACGAGGCTTGCGCAAATTTGTCTGCATTCTAACTCGAGGCTCAATAAAACACTCGCCAGTGTTTATGCACAAAATATAAAATATAGAATATTTAAACATTTATTAGTATTATCATTTCAAATTCTTAAATGGATATCAGCGCACTTTAAAAATATTTTAAATTATATAAAAATTGATTTATAGTTTTCTCTAAAATATGAGATGTTTTTATGATATATGACTTAACATCTTGGAAAAATATAGAAATATTTGCAAATCAAAATAATTTGTTTGATAGTAACACATATTGGTTATTAGACATAGATGATACATTAATAGAAACTACCCAATATATCGGCTCAACACAATGGTTTGACTCGGAAATTAAACATAATCCAGGCAATGAACACATTATTATAAATATTTGGAATAATATGGTAAAATATTTACAATTCAAACTAATTGATTCTAATATTCCCAATATTTTAAATAAAATAAAAGGAAATATTAGAGCAATAACATCTCGAAGTGCTTTTGTAAAAAATGAGACTTATGACACATTACGTGAATTAGAACTACATAAAATCAAAAACATACAATTTTGTGGTTCAAATAAAAAGTGTAATATGGTGAATATTGAAAACAATATGAATTATGTTTTCATTGATGACAAATATTCACATATAATGTCTATGAATACTAAATTTCCAAATATATATTGCATTTGGTTTAATCCAAAATAATTCAGAAAAATGAACATTGCTTTATGCAGTGATTATTACCACACAATATCAAAAATATTAATTATGAAATACACAATATTTAGTATTTTAACCATTGTTAATGGTTTTACAGCCAACAACAATGCTATCATACGCAATAAATTAATTAAAGACAATATTGGATTAGTACATTATATAGCAAATCGTTATAGAACCGCACAAAGAAATGAAAATGACTTAATACAGGAAGGTATGTATGGACTCTGCGTTGCAGCTGATAAATTTGATCCAAATAGGAACGTAAAATTTTCAACATATTCTACTTATTGGATTAGAGGTTGTATTTTGAGACATATTTATAACGACGGCCTAATCAGAATTCCCGAATACAGGAAGGGGGAGCGTGAACACGTAATTAAACATATTGACGATAAAGTATTTGAAACGCTATCGTATAATGATAATACCAATATAATGGAAACAGTAACGCTTTCTGATATTGAAAAGCAATTGATATATTTACGGTTTGAATTAAAACTGTCATATTCAAAGATTGCTAAAAAATATGGAACATCAAAATACCGAGTTGGAAAAATTTATGATAGATTGTTAAATAAAATACGTAAACAGAATCCCTATTGAATAATGTAGATAAATACAAATTGGATAATATAACATTAATTCATAACATAATGGATTTTAAAATGAGATTTACTAGATATTATTCATTAATTTCTATGTTCACTTTTAAATCGTCTTTCACAAAATAACATTCTCCAGATTCAGTCCACTTAATAACTATCGGTAACACTTCAACACCATTTTTCACCGCTTCGAACACAGCATTTCTGTATTTTGAATCTATATTACTCGGTTGAAAAGATGATACATCGGTTCTTTGAATAACATAACATATAATTGTTCTTTTATTTGTGGTTTGCTTTATTTTTGAAAGTTCGTTTATATGTTTTAAAGCCCTCGGACTTATAGTATCAGTTACTTTTTTACGAAATCCATCCGGAAAATATGAAATTTTATCATTATATTCATATTTTGATAAATCCATTTTCTTCTTGTCTTTATCTAGACAATCAACATAATCTGCTTTTGGTGTATGTTTTACTTCTAATATGAATTCAGTATCGTTTTCGTCAATTCCAGCAAAATCAAAACGCGAATTCATAAAAGTCGTTTGAGTTTTTAACGATTTTATAGAACTTAATGATTTAATTAAATTGTTTTCTAAACATTGTTTGACAATAATTTCTGGAAAAGATGTGTCTGTTCCAATATATTGCACGTGTTCTTTTTCTCTGACTATTGATATGATTACTTTAAATTTACATTTATTGTTAACTTTATCAATCTTTTTCATTAATACATTTGATCCGGCATTTACCAGGCCACCACAACCAAGTGATGTAGTATGAGCCAATACAATACTTCCATCTTGTAATTTTACATCTGCTACATAAGGCGTCTTACAAGTAGCAGATGGACGCTTAATAACTGTTCCTTGAATTAAATCATCAACACTAAAAAGTTTTGTCATATTTGAATTATTTTATAAAATTTTGATTCTACTAATAGTAATAATCATAAATATTGTTCATTTTTTCGACAACAATAAAATAGCATAAATCCTATTTAATTTTGATAGATATAATGGATTTTAAAACGAGATTAACTAGATATTATTCATTAAACGCACCACAAAAATTATGTGATGTTGATAAATTGGTTCAAAAATATTCATCAAAGGAGAAGGAATTGTTTCGACAGTTGACTTTTAAATGGGGACCAGAGGCAAAACTTAGTGATGCAGAAAGAAAAGCTATTCAATCACGGACCGCAAAAGCGCCAATCGTTAAAGCCCCAAAACAGACAATTGACATAAATGAATGGATGGATTCTTTATTAGATCAGAATGATAAAAATTTATTGAGAGAAATAGAGAATTATTCAGGGAATCAAATTCCACAGAGTATTTTGGATCGGATTTAAACATTTAAAATATATTCTATCTTAAATTAATATGGTATCTTTCGCGCAAGCTATTCCCGATGCTAGAGAAATTATACAAGAGTTCAATAATGATATTGATGTTTTTTTGGAGGAGGAACGAGAACAAATTGATATACATGGATATGTAGAAAACAGATCCGCTGGAGCTTTTTTGCCTTTATTTAATATGATACGCGATTTAGTAGATCAAATTAATCATCTGTCGACCGGCGATGCTTGGGATCTAGCGGTGATATTATCTGATGAAATAGATGCTCTAAAATCAATTATTAACGTTCTCAAATCTGATTTAGATAAAACAAAACTAGCTTTAGAAGCCAATCGAAAAGATTCAATGGTAAACAATCTTCCAGATGAATTAGAAGAAAAAATTCGTACATTATTGGGTGGTGCTCCAAAAATTTCATCTATGGAAGATGAAATGAAATTTCAAGATTTATTAAGACAGTTAGACCAATTGCAAACAACTAATAAAACAGATGATTCTGGTAATACAATTGTAGTACGGGAACCAACTTTTTTAGGTGAGCAGAATTTATTTGATGAAAATGAATCAAAAAATACCGATATGATAGACTCGTATCCACTAAATACAGAATCAGAAAAATTTAATTGCCCAGCTCATGATGATAAAATGAACTATTTTGAAGGATGGCTCCGACACATTTTAACCAAATTTAAACCAAACAATAGAAATATGTATATTAGTGGAATCAGTATTGATCCGAATATGCAGGTGCCTGATAGAATATTTGATTATAGTAGTCTAGCGGCTTCCATTGGACCATTGTTATCGTCCGGCGTCGTCGCCGCCGATCTTCATCGTATGGCATCTGTTAAAAGATTTTTAAAAGATATTTCAACAGGGATGCTTAGTTTAGGGGCTGGCGTATGGATGGATACAAATTTTGATGGTACTCAAATACCCCCAAATGAACCATTGAGCTATGTTGAGTTAATCATGGGTGATGTCAGAGAACCGGATGCTATGCTTAGTGACTGGGCAGATGATGATCCAGATGAGGTCCTTGAAACATACTCTATATGTATACATAGGAAAAACCCAAATGGTACTAGAGGGACTGCATTTTTATGTATAACTGGTTTGGATATAAATAATATACACGATGAATTACCTGAACTTATAGACGGAATTAACGTTTTGAAAAAACAAATAGCAAGGGTTTGTAATGTTCGGTCAAACCGATTAACTTTAGCTGGGGGTAAAAGACACAAACGTAAATTAAGAAGACAACGTCGATTTTGAGTCATCCTCACCTGAAGGAGTAGTTCCACCAGTAGCTAAAGCAAACACTATATAACAAGTTGGGTAGCAATATGCTATAAGCATTGGTCCTAAACTAAATCCATTATTCCTTTTAAAACAAATATATAACGCTACAAATGTTAATATTAATCTAACAATATTTGTCAAAATATCCATATAGGAGGTTTCTTCTTCTTTCTTTTTTTTATTTTTACTTCTAAATTCTTCTTTGTTTTCAAAATATGTCTCTAAACATTTGTATCCCAATGTTTCAAAAAACATGTCTATAATTACAGTTATACTACATTAAAATACGTAGCTGTTCAGATACAAAATCATCAATATCATACAGGAAACCGAATCCTGCTTTTGATTCAAGAGAGTTCTCAATCTTTATGCATTTTTTTTCAACCTTTTCAAGTCTTTTTTCCAGTTTTAATGATTTTTTCTCTAAATTTTCTAATTTGTCTAATTTGCTTAGCTGATTGTCTATTAACAATGTAACTGGTTCTGATATATTTTGTTTGCTTTTACAATTTAAAGTATATTCGAACGCCGTATTCATACTAATTAACAATAACAATAAATTTTATACTATTTTTATAGCAAAGAACGCTTAGAGTCACTCTTTGTTGTTTTTTTCCAATTCATCAAACAATTTGTCAGAAAATCTTCTAATTCTCTCACATATTTTAGAAATAATTCATCTGTTTTTTGTTTGTATGCATCAAAATCTTTTGGCGCTTTTTTTTCTTTTAATACAAATCGAACAATAATATGATTTTCTAAAGGATGCGGTTCATGGTATGAAATATGTGACAAATTTTTTCCATCTAATTTGTCAGTAAACTCTGCGTTATAGATCCATTCTTGAATCATATTACCAATTGTATGACTTTCTCCATCAAGACGATAGTCAATTGCCATATAGTTACCTTTATACTTGTGGCCAGACTCGTTATTTTCCACTTTCTTATAAATATTTTTGCATTTATAAATCAAGTTTAAAAATCCTTGTTGTACCAATTTGTATGGAGACCAAATACCAATACTTTCTAATTTAAATTCGTGTACCTTTTCTTCACTATGTTCATTTTCTTTTTCAAATGATACACAGAAAACGGTTGGAGAATAACATGCATGGTCCGAATGTGTACCTTTTGTCAAAGTAAATTCAACATTTAGTTCCTGATCTGAACTATCTCTATTTGGAAAACGAGTTACAAGTATTGGACTATCAAATTTTTTGTCTCTATAAAAGCATTTTTTAGGATCAATTTCTGTAACGAATCCGTTATTATTGAATTTCACAGTTATATCATCTGTTGTAACTAAGCCGTCTTTTTTTTGCTGTGACGATTCCGATACATTCAGAACAAAACTGTAGTTATCAATATTTACATCACCAGGACTTTCTAACCATTTATCAACCATTACCGGTAGCAATGAAATACGATGAGAGATAAATTCATCATGAAGACCCGTTGTATTTTTTTTTACTATAATTGATTTTTCACCAGATTCGTATCTGAAAGCTAAATTTACAATATCATTTAGTATAGTTCTCCTCAAACCATTAACAATAGATGCGTCCAATCCAACTATATCGAAACTAAGACCTTTTCCAGATGCGATATTCTTAATATTTGAATACATACTATATCCTTTAACCTTATTATTAATAGAAGATACCTCAGTCATTTTTATAGTAATTTAGTCATAATATCTTTATTTAATATTTGCGTATTTTGAAAATTCACGTGTCAATAATTAAACATTTCAAAAATCATGGGAGGTAAGAATAAACGAGCTCAAAAAGAACTTAGAAAACGCCAGCGTATATTGAGTATTACTTCAGACTCTTCTGATGATTATACAGACAATAGCATTCGTGAATCAAGATATTTAAGAGGGGGGCCATCTCCTAAATATTGTAAGCCTAAAACAAAAAATCAGGCGCTCTTTCTAAATTCTATTCAATCACCTAACTCACAAGTTGTCGTTTGTCATGGTTCGGCTGGAACGGGTAAAACGTTAATGGCATGTCAAGAAGGAATTCGTTCTCTATTAAACAAAGATTCCAATTCAATTATTATTACTAGGCCAGCTGTTTGTGCTGATGAAGATATTGGATTCTTACCGGGTGATTTAGATGATAAAATGAAACCATTTACGCAACCTCTTTTCGATACATTTGAAAAAATTATACCCAGACCATACATGGAGCATATGATACATAACAATCAGATACAAATTATACCCTTGGCATATATGAGAGGCAGAACATTTGAAAATAAATTTATTATTGCTGATGAAATGCAAAATGCATCTATTGAACAAATGATTATGCTTTTAACTAGAATAGGGCATGGTTCTAAATTGATTGTCGTGGGTGACCCATCACAATGTGATCGTAAGATACGATACAATGGATTATCTGACCTAATTAAAAGACTAAATAACTCTGTAAATTCTATTACAAAAATAAAATTAATTAAATTAGAAAACAAAGATGTACAACGCGAGGATGTTGTTAAAGAAATTTTATCAATTGTTTACGCCGATCGCGAACGCAATGACCCTCCAACTTTTACAAATACAGCTATTCCACCGAATACCTTCGTAAAATAGTCATTAGTATGTTAATATATGTCAATAATTCAAAACGATAAACCAGAAACAAATTAAGAGTAATTGAAGATGTAAATAACATTTTAAAAAAACTCGGCAACACTTCTATATGTTGTGTTAAATTATTTGTAACTAAATTAGTTATGTTATGTGTTACATTCATTTATTGTCTATTTTAAATAAAAGAATGTTTGTTGGCCGAGTTTGGACAAAAATCAATTATTTTTAAAGCGTCCTTTGTCAATAACGGTTTTATTATAATATTAAAAATTGTTGTAAATGATCTCGGAGTATTTAGTAATTTACAAGTCTCTATATTAAGACCATCACAACTATAAAACATTGTTGCTATTTTCTTAACAAATGTTAAATTTTTTTCTATTTTTGAAATGGTAAGTGATTGACCTACGTTTATAATCAAAATAGATATTTGTTTTAAAACACTAGAGATATTTGTTATTATTAACTCATCTGGAATACTTTTTTTCCGTTCATTAAATAATTCCAATACGTCTAATATCATAATATTACCGTTTATTGTAACACTATTCATTATTTCCTAATAAATATTAAAATAAGCTTTTCTTACGAGAACCACCTCTCTTTTTATTTTTACGAGTTTGTTTTTTTGCTCTTCTTCTTTTCAAAGTTTTTCTTTTGATCTTACGGCGTCCACCAACAACTTTTTTGACATTATTTTCAAGAGCTTCGCTGGTATCTTCTGCTACTTTAACTATAGTATCTACTAAATCTTTACTTTTTTCTTTAGTCTTTTCGATTCCTTCTTTTGCTATATCTCCGGTACTTTCTAGAGCAGATAAACTATTATCAACACTCGTTTTAGCCATATCGGTGGTTTGCTTAGCAGCGGTCTCCAAATTGTCGATTGTTTCAGTAGCTACTTTTTGTAATATTGCAAGTGGCGCATTTTTATTATTTTTAATATTAGTTAAAGATGCTGATACATTACTTTTGGTATTATCAAATAAACCCATCTATACTATACTATTTCATTTAATTCTAAGAATCATTAGAAAAGGGTGCAAATTTACACACGGTTGTATCTACTCCAGTAACATCATATGGTTCAGAAGGGTCTGAACCACTCACAAAATCCTCACGCTTTTCCATCCTTGTACATGTCCATTCTGGATCAGCAAGTGGTGCTGCCGCTGGTGCAGGTGAAGGCATAACTTCTTCATCCTCGTCAACAGCCTCAAGGTCACCCAAATCGATATTTCCAACTTCATTTTCTGATGCATCATACACATCTTCGGTTTCAAATCTCTCTAAGACACCACCGTTATAAGATTCATATAAATCTTTATTAACACTTGCGAGACTAATTGATAATATTACAGCTAAACCAAGCATAACACCCAATTTAACATCAAACAACAGAGCAATCAATACAACAATCATCGATAATGCTTTTCCTAATCTAGTTGAAAATAGGTCTAAAACAGTGGTTGGACTTACTATTACAATGTAAGCAACTAAAGTCAGAGCTGTCACGCAAGGAATAATGTTATCAAGATTACACAATCCGGTAAACTTTGATACAGCTTTGCTAGTCGTTTTGGTTGTAGTAGAAGCGACACTTTGCGCAATTTTGTCAGTTGACGAGGCTGCAGTTCCAACAACACCTGTGGCAGTTTTAGTAGCAGTCTTGGCTACACCAACTGATAATTTCGTGGCACCTTTAGCAACACCAACAGCAGTTTTTGTGGCACCCTTGGCAACACCAACAGCACCTTTAGCAACACCAGTCACAACATTCTTCGTTGCTTTGGCTCCTTTCGAAACTAATTTTGATACAGATTCTTTAGCCATTTAACAGTAGGCAAGAATATTATTTATTCAACTATACATTCTGAATCAAGAACAGGAATCCAATCGTATTCATACATATTGGGTTTTTCGCAATGCGGCTTGCACTTTTCTTTTTCAATTTGCTTGACATAATATGGATTTATTCTAAAGGTATGATTTGGTACTAATTCAGAACGATGCACATAATCATCCAGATTTGGACAATCATTCGCAGGTTTTTTATATGTAACAGGTCTTGATTTGCATTTGCTTTGCCTACGTTTTTTTATAATCTTAAGTATTACGACGCGTATACACACTAAAAAAATTATTAAAATTAATATTGAAATTGCAACATAAATATTCATGATTCCTTTATATCAATTACACATATAATTAGACAATTAAGACAGGTCCTTGTCTTCACATTCTTCAGAATATTTAAATTTCGGCATTATTGAACCAATTTGTGTATAATCTAAAACATCAACGGGTGCACCGTGTGTATAGGTGGGCAATACCTTACATTTTGATGATGTGCATACAGGTAACTTTTTCTGCAATTCTTTCCAATATTTATTTGGAAAATAAACAAAACCATATGGTGAATCTATATCTGGTTTTGGTTTTAATTCAGAATCATCAAACATTTCAGAATAAACATCATCTTTGCGACGCTCGCCTCGCGCGGTGGCGCGGCTGCCGCCGGATTCATATTTGAGTCTTCCAACAACTGATTTATGAGGAACATTACTAGGAGCACCACTAATATTAGTTCCAGCAAGTCCTTGAAAATTAACATGTTCGTTTTCACCGCTAATTAGAGGAGTAACTGGTTCCGTTTTTTTTACATCCAAAGAAGTCACTGGAAAATTTGGATATTTATCTTTTCTAACTTCACATTGTTCATCCAAATATGTAAATCCCAAAGTTGATGGAATTTTACTTTCTCTTCTTATAGTATCTTTAATTACAATACTATCGCGAACAACTGATTTTTGTGATGCAACTTCGACCGAGTCACTGGGAACTGGTTCTTCATCATCTTCTTCGTCTTCGTCATCATCATCATCACCAGAATCATCACATCCACAGTCTTCCTCATTTCCTTTTTTAACTGTCTTTTTATTAGTAAAAGATTCTCTTACACCATTGTATATTACTGAAATATACAATACTAACAATATTAACAATATTGAAATTGCTTTTAAATTTACCATTACAAATTTCATTATAAAAAAAATTCATTGTTAATTAGATAGGTAATGAATAATTACACATTCATCTTTGTATTTTGGATATTTATTTTTGGATTTATAGTTTATAAGCGTTCTAAATCAGATACTGTTATTTTATTAGGTGCTTTGGTGATAACATATATAATATATAAAGGACCTCCCAACAAATCTGAAGAGCAAAAGTTTGATACATATATTGATTCGTGGATTACAACTTTAATAACCACAAAAGATCCCGAAGAGAAGGACAGGTCATATAATATAATACGCAACTACCTTTACAGTGAGGCTTTATCTAATAAAAAAATTGAATATTCCAAAATATTAAATTTAATTGACAAATACAAACCAACATCACCGTTACCTTCTAATATTGACAATAATACCCAATATGATATCAGTGTTGGGTTTACAAACAATATTACAGAACTAGAGTAATGAATTACTCAAAAAAATGAAACACGCCCTAATAAAAAAGTAGAATTACATAATGCAATGTCAATGCTAATAAACAATGATATGGATTGGGATTCAATAAGCAATATTGACAGTTATACATCATCAAATAGTATGAGTATATGTAGTGATATCTCACACACTTATTCTAAGTACCAAACGGATACATTTAAAAATCTTGAATATGCTGAAATTTTAGATAAAATTGGTGACATATTGGCTAATAGTGAAAATGTTATACCTGACCCTAGTATATATTCAAAGGACAGTGATACATTTCGTGAACAAGTATATATTGCAACATCTATCATCGATAACTATATTCTAAAAGATAGATCAAACTACTGGCCATCATACAAAGCGGCGATATGTAACCAAAGAGACTTATGCAAAACAACTATTTCTATTTCTGCTTTTAACATTTCAGATAAATTAGTGAATGATGATTATGTCTCATTGACACAAATTATTAGATTTTGTAGAGAATATATCAATCCACTCGATATATATGACGCACAACTAATATTATTACCACATATTAGATATTCGTACCACTAAATGTACGCTTCTAAAAAAATTTATTTTTTAATTAAGCCGTTATAGTTTGTCCAAAATTCCTTCCCTCTACTAAATATACTTCTTGTATCAGATGTTGACACATTGCGCCCATGCGCTGCGCCGGATGGCGCTTGCGCGCTTTCACATACACGAACACCTTCTTCATACATTTCTTTCGTGTTATCGTTTCCGTATTCTGTGTCCTGGCAATTGAATTTTAAATCCGGATTATAAATACCATCCACGTTACCAGGCTGCGACCCCTGTGCCGCATGCGCTGCGCCGGATGGCGCTTGCGTTGGCATCGCCGACTGTGTAAGCGGCGCTTGCGATGCAGCAGGCGCTGCATGGGATTCTTCTGTATATAATTGACCGAGCCTCCATTTAATTAGATTTTCTGTTGATTTTTTTTCATTTTTGAACAAATGTTTGCAATAACGACCGTTTAGCAATTCTGTATTGTCTCCAGCGCCTGCGCCTGAGGCAGTGGATACAGCCACAACATTGGGGGTAGATACAGCCACAACATTGGGGGTAGATACACGCGGTGGGTGTACTTGCTGCCCGTCGGCGAGTACTCTTCCACATCTATAGTCTGTTATATTATCTGCATCTTGTTCAGAATTTTTATAAATATTTAGGCGCTTACGTTTGTTTACTAAATCTGTATGCGAACTCATTATTTTTAATACTTTTAGAAATATTTTAAATTAGATTTTACTTTTAAATAATCTCACACTAAAACTTTTAATCTAGACTTATTGTATGGGAAATATCAAATTTACTCTTAGTAATAAAAGAAAAAAAAGATGGGTTTGTAAAAAGAATGTTACTTTAAAAATAGAACATCCTGATAAATTAACTATACGCAAAACAAGAAAAAAAACGAGAAAACTTAGAGAACGAGTTTCAAAAATGAACAATTCTGAAAAAAAAGACCTTCTAATAAACAAAGGTGTTTTAAAACCAGAATCAAAAGCGCCGGAAGACATAGTAAATACTATGTTAGATGGATTGGTGTAAATAACAATATGTACAAAAATATTTATATTTCAATATTATAAAATGATAGGTATCACCAATTTACTTTTGAAAACATCAGCGGATGTAACAGGTCAGATTGGGGGTGCTTCTAAAAAAATTAAACCTATACCATTATATGTGTTATTTTTATTAATTGCAGCAGCTTATATAATGAAAACATATATTGTTTATGTTTCCTATAACACCGTTGCCCCAAAATTATCCAAGGATAATTATGAACCAATTACTTTCGGGGAAGCATGGATGTTAATTTTATTAGTTATTGGATTATTGTTCTAAAAAATATTAACCTTAATATAAAAATATACTATTCCTATAAAACACCATTTTATTAGTCTTATTCGAATTTGTCTATTTGATTCTATTTTTTGTATTATCTTCTTTTTATTATATTCATATTGATCTTCTTGTATAATCATAAAATGACAACATTTATAGCAATATGATTTATCTTTATAAAAATAAATATATTTTTTCTTTAAATTATCATAACACGACACACAGTTCATTAAAGGATTCTAATAATGATTATATATGACCACTTATATGTTAAAATAAATTATGTCAAAAAAATGACTTAAAATTGTTTATAGTATGTATATATAATTAAGATGATTATACCGGTTAGATGTTTTACATGTGGTTCTGTTATTTCGGATAAATGGATAACATATCAGAAACTGACCGATAAACACAGAACAGACACATCACAGCATGATATTGAATTACTGGACACAGATTCCCTAGCGACACCAGAAAATAATACCACTGCAGAATATAGAGCATTGCAAGACCTAGAAATAACTAGATTATGTTGTCGTCGTCATTTCTTATGTTGTGTTGATATGATAGACACTATTTAATAATATGCGCTCAGCGCATCTAAAATTATGAAAAATATTAAATATAATGAATTCCCAAATACTTTCTATATCAGGATACACACAAAAATTTCTATTATCACAACTAACAAAAGCACTATCTAAAGGTGATTACAAAACTTCATCAATGTGGTCTGTTGAAATGCATATTTCCGGATGGATTGTAAAATGGTGGATTGGAATTGTTTCTTATTGTTCAAAATACATCCATATATCAAATCCAAAAATAAGCAAATTCTTATGGAAAATGTCAAATGATTACCCGGTTCTTAGAGGGGGCGCGGGAAATCCTAACTCAAATGAAATAAGACAAGTAATTGCACTTGTTGTCGGCGTATGTGTCTATTCACCAAAAGATACCCAACATAATATACCAAAACCACTGTCTGTTGCTGAAAACGACCGCGCCGAATTATTTCACTCAATAGACAAAATTCAGGTCAATAAAGATGTTCAATCTGTGTCTATGGAAAAGGATTCGATTTTAATAAAGAAGCTTCTTTCAAATTTATCAAAAAACATTGAACAAAGTAACTATTGTGGCTGCTTTCGAATTTTAAGTATTTGTTTATTTTTAGAAAAAAACAAATCATATAAAAAGACAATATCATGTGCAACTAGAACATGGAAGGGTTTAGAACAAAAACATTGGAATTCTTGGATTTTTTTACTGTGGGATCTTCTTTTTCATTTAGGAAAAAAAAAGGGTATTGAAGACATAATTGGTTCTTGGAGGGGTCTTTATATTGTAAATTGTAATAAATCAAAATTTAACAACATTTTACCATATATTGTTAATAGTATCAGCTTACTTACAAATCATATAAAACCAAATATACCATGTGTACACAATGAAGAATTGATTAATAAAGGATGCCAAAAAATTGATTTTATATATGGTTCTATACTACAAAAATATTCTGCAAACAGAACTGTTTATAATTTTAATTAAAATCATACTTGCATAATCTAATTATTGGTCTGGTTCGGGTTCGGGTTCAGGTTCGGATTCTGGTTCCGGTTCCGGTTCACATACATGAGTGCTATCATGCTCTTCTACTTCGGGTTGTGATGTTGAACTATTACCGATATTTAATAACGGCAAAATACCCGGCCAACTGACATCAGATTCATGTGGTCTTTGATTTGCAGGTAATAATATTTGAGGAATTAAATAAAAATATCCATTCCCACTATCAACAGTATCATTATATATACAAAGTAATGGATATACCGGTGCTAATAAAGCTAATGTTGCATACGTACCAATTAACACATCTGAATTAATTGTTGATGTTGACATCTATTTATTATATTTTATATAATTTTAATAGAAAAAGATTTACGCACTCGATGTAGAGACGCGGCTATGTGGATGCTGCAAAGCTTAAGCTCTGCGCTCTATATTATAGTATGACAGTATGACTAATAATATCACTTTGATACCTCCAAAATCAGGAGTTATTACACAAATAATACATATTAGCGATATTCATATTAGAAATGGTGATGAAATAACATGTAGATATGAAGAATACAATTATGTATTTAATAAGTTATTTTTAAGCATTTCTAATCTAGAATCGGTGAATGCAAATAGTGCGGTTATAGTTATAACAGGAGACACATTCCACAATAAATCAAAAGTTGAAACACATGGCATTATGTTATTCAATACACTCATCAGCAATCTTGGTAAACTGGCACCAGTTTATATTATTCTAGGTAATCATGATTTCAGACAAGACCAAATAGAAAATTCTATTGATTTTCTTGAAGCATTTGAAAATGTATCATTTAAAAATGTCTGCTATCTTAAAAATACAGGATTATATGAGGCAGCAAATGTAGGTTTTGGACTCGTATCAGTAAAAGACACACTTAGATTGGGTGCTGGTTCTGGTATTGCAGACAATATACCCGATTTTCCAGACCCAAAAATGTTTAGTAACAACATTAAAACAACAATTGCTCTTTTTCATGGAACAATGATTAATTCAAAGTTTACAGAAAATAGGACGACTTTAGAGGGGTATCCGTGGAATTGGATGGATGTTGGATACAATTTTGGATTATTGGGTGATATTCATAAACAACAAATATTTCCAACACGTAGGTCGGGTTTCAAAGCGGCTTATAGTGGTTCCTTAATTCAACAAAATTTCGGAGAGTCAATATTAAATCATGGATATTTATTGTGGAATATAGCTGATGAGCAGATAGTTCCGGTAGATATACCAAATAAATACGGTTACTTAAAATTAACAATAAGAAACAAGGAATGGTTTTGTGAAAACCAAACACTTGATTCATTTATTAAAAATCCTATCTTCCCTAATATTTTGAAAATACGTATATTCGGCAACAGCGGGCCCGCCGAAAGGACAGACTTAAGAAATTTATTATATGGAAAAGAATTCTTTTTAGATGATACTATCATTAATGACCAAACAAGTGGAGGTACTCAATCAAGTGACTTTGCATCGGATGTTTTATTAGACGAATATATGAAATCAAATAATATATGTGATTATGAAGTACCATCATTAGAAGATTTGAAAATTACCATTGACGATACATGGAATTTGGAGCTAAAAAAAATCTGTCATAAGAAAAATCTCGATATTGATAAGGAATATTGTCTATATAATGATTCAATAGAAAATTCAAATCATTTAGAGAAAATATGTATAAAATATATTGAGTGGAAAGGTTTATTATGTTATAATACCAAGAATTGGTTTGATTTTGATATTCTAAAAGGGAAAACAAATCTTATCTCGGCTAAAAATGGTGGTGGTAAATCTAGCTTTCTAGAAATAATATGTGTATCAATATTTGGGAAGCCAATTCCATCCAGGAATGTTAAAGGTAATGCATATGCATTAATTTCTAAAAATTTAGATAAGAAATCAATACCTTATACATGCATTCATGTTATTATAAAAGGAGACACATTCAAAATATCGAGATTCTTTGATAGTCTAGGTAGGCCTAAAGCTCGTAAAGGTGGTGTATACCGTAAAAATGGCGAACAATGGAATACTGTTTGTTCCGATCCACCAAAAACAAATGAGTGGGTATCAGAACATCTAGGAGATATTCGTGGATTTTTAATGACAACAATGGTAAGTCAGTCAAATGACAACGATTTTTTATCAATGAAACAAACAGAGCAAAAACATCACTTAGAACAGATTTTTGGAATGAAAATTGCAAATTCAAAGGCGGCGCTATTCAAACAAGCTTATTTGGCAATTAAACAATTTAAATCGCATTATGATGTATCTTGTTCATCAATGTCGCTTTTGGAGAATGGAACAGAAGATGCATTAGATACAGCAAACTTAATTTATGACATTAAATCAAAAAAACTAAATGATTTGACAAAAAATCTAGTTATCGATTGGAATAATTGTAAGATAACGGACCTCCAGCGAGAGACCCATGATATAAATAGTATTTTAGAAGTGCAGCTCCGCGATCTGAAGAACAACACTAAGAAACTAAATGCTCTTAATGATGAATTAAAATCTGCAATAATGATTAAAACGAATTTATACCCACCATGCAAAAAATCTAACAAAAGTATTGATGAATTACAATATATTGTTAGCCAAGCAAAAAACACTAAACCACCTGAGGTTAAAATTGTTGAAATACCAATTATTAAATTAGAAGCGGCTATTGGAATCGAAGACAAAATAAATAGTGAAAAAAGAAACAAACCATCAGAAATAGATTATAGTTTTTCAAAAAAAACTTATTCAGATGCATTGCGTTCGTTTAACGACCACAAGTCGGTGGCATACAAGCAAAATAAAACCTTATCAGAGTATTTATGTATTGAAGAAAATCTGTTTACTTTACGTGAGAGTGCTCGCGCTGGCGCCGCGCGGCGCCCAAAACAGAATAAAGAAGATGTTTTATCTTATATATCAATTATTAATTCAAAAAAAAATAGTATAGAGGACTCAAAAATAAAATTGGATGTACTAACAACACAAATAACTTTATATAATTTACACAAGCAATTACATAAAAAATACGAAGAAAGGCTATCTTATGTAACCCAGTCAATTAAAGATACAGAAAATAGTCTAGTAAATATACCATTTAATCCAAACTGTTCCGCATGCTGTTCACAACCATTAAGACAACAATTGAACAAATTAATAGAAGAAAAGAAGAATCTCGAATCTAATCCGCCGGCGACGGCTCTCGCAGTGCCACAAATAGAATATGATGAATTGGTTTTTGAAATATCTGAATATAATAAACATCTGGAATTAGAGTCATCATATAAAAATTGTTTAGATTTATGGGAGAAGTATGACAAATATAATAAAGATATTGAATTAAAAGATAAAGAACTTCATGAAATTAGAGAAAAAATTAGAGGGCTTCGCATCAGTATCGAAGCTTCGGTAGGCGCGGGCCGAGGCTATGAACAGGCACTGCATGAAGCCAAAACAGTTATTGATAATTATGAATATAACTGTTCTCAGGAAGATAAATGGGATGAAAGACATGCTTTTGTTGCTTCCATAAAAGCACAGTGGTATTTGTACAAACTATACAAAGATAACGAATCTGAAATTGAAATATTTAATAAAGGTCAAAAGGCTATTTCTGATTTGAGTGATGCTATAAAATACAATGAATATGACTGTATATGCAAATCTAATTCAAAAACAATTACAAGATTAACTGGTAAAATTGATAATATCAATAAAGAGTTATATAAAACAAACAAATATATTGAGTACTGGAATTCTGTTAAAGAACAAAAGCATGAGTATGATAAACAACGAAAAATTCAACATAGAATAGACATTTTAAGAAAAGAGCTCGCAGAATTATATTCAGAAAAAACGCTCATTGCAAATATGCTTGAACAAAACAGGAAAATAACAGAAATTAACAAAGAAAGTGAAAAAAGAAGCATTGATTTAAAAAATAAATTAGAACATATACAATTATTGGCGCACATATATGAGCAATATAGATGTTGGCTTTACAAAGAACATATCTTACCAAAATTAATAAATACAACAAATCGATTTGTATCGAAAGTTGAACCCAATCTTAGATTGGATTATATTATAAAACCGGATGGTTCATTTTTGTTTCAGGCTATCAACAATTTACAAGATATTCAATTAGAGAAGACAAGTGGTTTTGAATATTTCATCTTAGCAATATGTTTAAGATTAGCATTTATCAGTTTAACAATTGGAGATAACAAATTTGGTGGTCAGTTATTAATTGATGAAGGATTTACAAATTGTGACACAAACCATCTGTCAAAGATACCAGAATTTTTAGAATCATTACTCCACAAATTTGATTCTATTATATTGGTGTCTCATTTGGAAAAAATCAAAGATTCAGTAGACAATACTATATTTATTAGTAACAAAAGCCTTCAATATGGTAATATCTTATAAGCATAAATTTTTTAAAAGCCAATCATAAACAAAAAGTAATATCTATATAATGACAAGAAATATGTCAGACATTATAAGAAACTTTTTAAAGAATCTAAAACGCGCACCCCGTCCATCGCCTGAAAGGAAACGCAAGATTACCAATTTAATATTTGAAAAAAAATGAACATTATATGCGAATTTATTTAAATCCAAATATGTGTATATAAATAATCAGTATGACAAATAACCAGTCTAAATTGACAAATGATAGTCTCGCGAAGCCGGAAGCGCAAATAGCTGCAGTTGTAAAAGAACTTACAACAAAAAATTTAGAGGGTAATGCTATTTCAAGAATAAAACAATTAGAAGAATTATTATTATTCGAAATACTTAAATTGAACCCAAAAAGTCAGATTCATAAAAACAAATCTCATCGTTCAAGGGAAGAATCAGAAAAACAATTTTACTTAAACACAGCTAGTTTATCTAATTGTATTATTACTAAAGATGGAACAAAACCAAAAGATATAGAAGACAATAACGGTGGCTCATATATTGATATTAGTAATTTGGACAATATTAGTATGTACTATTACAAAAAAAGCGGTTCAACACCTATTATATTTGATTTTACTCCATTAATCAAGACCATGAAACAAATTTATGATATGAAAAAGGCATATAAGTTTCCGCTAGTTATATTTTCCAATTCAAAATTACAACCTTATCCAATTTATTACGAAGATAGCAATAAAAAGCACTGTGGATTTGCAAATGATAATCATAGAATAGTGTCAAATTATATTGACAATGTACCATCTACTCTGAATGAACTATTTAAAATATTACCAGCAACAATTCCTATACACGCGGACGCACCGGCAGAGCCACAGCCAGAAAAACAAACAGGGGGTGCCAAAGATGATTCTGAAAGTAATAAATATTTCAAAATGTGGGAAGAGATTTTTGATGTTACAGGAGAATTACCAAAAGATTGTCCTTGTAAACAATACAGTAAAGCTCTTTATAATAGATGTGTTCTTCAAGGAAAACCTAAAAGAGGGCTAAGAACTGTACATAAAGATAAATGTAACAAAATTATACAAAAAATCGTTTTGCAGAAAGATTAAACGGGCTTTTAAGTTTTGGAAGCGGCCGATACAAATCAATCGGTGTTTTATTTTTACCAATAGATTTACGCATCTCAAAAGGCACTTTTCTTGACAAATATTCATTCTCTGTATAACCAATGGGAAGTATTGTTCGATTTAAATTTATATCTTTAACTGATATTTCTAAACAATTAGAACATAATGGAAGTCGAGACCTACTGTTTAAGTCCCCAAATATGAAATATATGTCAGAAACACCAATATTATTTAATTTTTCAGAAGCATTCTTTATAAATTGGAAGTATTTATTTTTATTATCTGTAAATGGTGCATGAATATTTGCAAATGAGCAAATCAATTCGTGTCTATTATTTTTTATCTTAAAACGAAAACAATGAGACGCTTTTGTATAACTCTCATTACTAGAATCTTTTGTTAAATCCTCAATTTGTACAACACTATCATCCCAAAATACACAAGATTCTAGACCATAGCCAATTAAGTGGCCAAAATAAGATTTGAAATTAGAACCGTTTATATGTATTTGTTTATTATAAATATTTTTCCATATATCTAAACCAGGAATACTATATATTGACGCTTCTTGAAAGCCAATAACTAATATATCAGTATATTCACCCAATTCCTCAAAATATTTTAACAATTTTGCTGGGCATATATCATTCTTATTAGCCGACCCGATATTCCAAGTCACTATTCCAATGGTAAATGAAAGTAATCTACAAAAATATAAAACTGGAAAATGGTCATTGCCAGTTAATTTTATTGAGTCATATATATGTTCTCTAATATTTAGTGACGGATTTCCAAATTTATATAATATTCTGTCAGCATATCCTGGAAGTCTTCCATTTTTTTTGAAATTTTTATTTTTTTCTAATTTCATCTTACCGGTTTTATAATGTCTTTTATATGTTGGTTCAAACATTATCTTTGATTCTCTATAATTAGGTAATAACGAATCAATTGCGCCTAACAGAACATCTCTATTAACTAAGTAACTTATTATATTATCTGATAAAGGAAAACCTGACTCTAATATATCTTTTATTTCATAAAAGGTTACTTTTGGATGCATTATATTAATTGTGTTTTATATGCATATTTAACAATTTATAAAATGTCAAAAAAATGAACTCTATTTTTACTTTTATAAGTGGTTAGTTCCAAAAAGGGACTAACTGAGGGTAAAGCAAGTGGTTAACTTTACCTTCTTATTTAAGTAACCAAAAATACCCTCATTTAAAATGCCCTCACTAGTAAAGCGTGGTTAACTTTACTAGGGGAGGTTAGGAAGGAATGTATCCCATCCTAGCTTAAATTAAAAATTACTCTACATAACCAACTCGAGTGCAAAACAATGTACGAAGTATCATAATAAACGTAAGAAGTTTGTGATATTTATCAATTTCCAATAATATAACGATTATTTTAGATAAAAAATTAAACCATATGCATATATTTAACTGCTACTTTGGTTGTTTCATGGTGACGATCATGAATCGCCGTTGGTAGGTCAGAAATGGACCCAATATGGTTTAATTCGTTATAGTCAAATATGAGATTGTTGTCTCCAATTTAGACAGCAATATAGTTTATATTATTGATGAGGTTAGCTGCAGCGCCGAATTTTTTTTATCAATTTATAAATTGTAAAAAATGAAAGTTAGTTTACTTGTTGTAATTGGGTAAAGCTTGGTAACTTTACCCCCTGAGGAACCATTCCTCTATAATATACCCTCGAATGCGAAGGTAGGACGAGAGTATCATAATAAACAGCAAAATGTTTGTGATACGTTGACAAATTCCAATATGCATAGTATTTATTTTAGAAACTATAATTGAGACATGAGGCATAGGGTCTGCGATGGCGATTATCTAAAAATGTACTATATTACAGTAGAGATGGGTGCTACGAAAGCATATTGAATCCAGAAAAGGATAATAACACCCGATATAAAAATGGGTATATATAAGGTGGTGACTTATATTGGTTTTAGTATATCAGATACAACAAGATTCTCTGAGTTTTAATATGTGTCTTATATATTTTTTATTATGGCACTTCCGCGTATGCATCCCGCAACCGCTGTCGAGCGACCATCAGCGAATAACCCAAGATATTCGTGCCGGGCCACGCAGGCGGATTATTTGCATCCAGATGCGACTTGTTGATGCCTGTACCCCAGTTTCTGTCATAGCGCGTCATTTCCGCAAGCACGCAATTGTCCGTTTTATCGAGCACCTCCCAGAGCGCATGGTCCGATGCAAACTTCTGCGTCACAACTTCGATAGCAACCTCCAACACGACATCTGACCAACGTTCCTGCACAAATGGCGTGACCTTTCTACCCAGTGCTTTGCAAGCCTTCGGATTCGTGTTAGAACGCGATATCTTTTCATAGCTTTCCCAGTCGTTCATTACTGCCGCTTTGCAGGCCATGATCGCCTGCTCTCCAAATTCGACACGCATAATGCGCGGCGTTGCACAGCAGCACTTCGGTATAGTGAAATCGAACGGACTTCGGAAGAAGTTTGAAAAGCAGGAATAGGTGCCGGAATTGTGACCGTAGAAGGGTATCACGGGTAGTGTCAACCCTTCGCTATTTACATTTCGCCAAAGTGTTTTCAGTTGCGACGGCCGCTTTCTGCGCTGTAGCTGGCACCTTCGCGGCGGTGCATTATCGAGCTGCATTTTTTCACTTTTGTTCATAAAAAGAATTATACTTCATTTTTTTGATAAACTATAAAAAATTTTTATAAAATTTCAAAAAAATGAACGTGAATTTATTGTTTTTGTTGTTAATAATCGAGAGCGAATATAATAATATATCTGTTTTAATTTCGCGTTTCGCGGGAAATTCTAAATCAGAGACATATATTATTCGGACGATAGTATCATAATAAACGTGACTGTTTGTGATACGTTACGCAGCGCGCACAGCGTTGCATTTGTATAATACCCGTGATCAACGGAGAGGCAGACGACAATGCGTAATACATATTTTAGAGACTATGGATGGAATCGCCGGCACATTTATACGGCCGGCGCGAGAGTTCTATCTCTAAAAGATAAGCGGTTGGAAGGGGTTCATAACTTTTATACGCCTAATAAAAAAAGAACTGGTATGTCAAGGAGAGAATTGGCATATTTTAAGAAAATAGCAAAAACTTTTATTGGTCATTTGAGATACAATCGTGAATATAGATTACGAAAGATTTCATTGTTTTATGGTAGAATTCATGCTTTTGATGTAAATGCTGTTAAGACTATGGCTAAAAAATATAAATTTGTGCTAAAGAAAGAATGTTTGTACCAAATATTTGAGAATAGTGGGAAGAAATTCCAAATGTGGAAGAGAGGGGGTGCATTTTGGGGTGGAACAAACTACCGCTATTTAGATGTAAGGGATAATTTACCTGATTACCCAATAAGAGCTGCGAATGAGATTGATGTAAATTCAAGAAATTCGAGGTCGGCATCCTACGCTAGAATACGAAAATCTGCAATTCCAGATCTAACATATAATGATAGACTTGTAAGACTTGAAGGAAAAACTTTACTCATGTTAAGATTCTTGTTGAAGAAAGGTTCAAATCCTAATGAGCCAGTATTTTTAGAAAATATGATTTTCAAATACAAATGGCATTCAAAAATATTCTTCTTAAAAGTTTTCGAAATGTGTATTAAATACGGGTTAAATGAATTTAATTTAGATAAAGTGCTTAGAAATGGTTGGGTGGAAAGAAGTGGCCGCGCTTTCTTCTTGTATCCTGTAAATCCTTACATGAATTACTTGGATGTAAAGGATACAGTAAAGATCTGTCGTGGGTGGATTCGTTCTAAACAGTTTGATAGAGTTGTGAAACAATCAAAAAAAGGTATAGGTGAATTGAATGACGATGTTATTGGAATAATCAGTACATTCTTATATGAACCATTGAGTGAAAATCTATAACTAACGTCTTTTTTGAAAATAATTTGTTATTGGCCTTTGTCCAAATTTTTTACCTTCCTCAATTTTTACTCTTTTTTCAAACAACACTTTATATGCTTCATCCGATTTCAAAGTCATTAATTTTTCTCTAATATTCTTACTTTTTTTGGGGTCGTTTCTCATTTTTTGTTCTAAACGTTCAAAATAATCACTATCTTTATTGTAGCCATATTTTCTTAAATTTTCCAATGTTAATGCATATACCTGGCAACATGGTTTTACAATTTGATTAGTAATATAGAACAAATAATCTATTTTCAAGTTGTGTTCTTTAATATAATCTGGATGCTCAACTCTCTCTCCTTGTAATTTAACAGCTGATTTTGTATTTACATATACATATGGTATCCTATCATTTGATTGTGGTTTATTACCCGGGTCTCTCTCACCCATCCTATCTGCTAATGCTTTATGAACAATTTGGTCTGGAAATGCATAGAATGCATTCAATTTTTTAGTAATAATGAAGTATTGCATAGGAAAATGACCAGATAAAATTTTATCAATGCAATCTTTTAGAAATCCAATACTTGAATCAATATCCCTATCATTTATTATACGATTGATAATACCATCATATACATATTTTAATATAGGTGCATTATCTCTTCGTTTAGTTACAACACCCATTGAAGTTTGTTTGTATTTCTTAACATCAAATTCATATTTATTGCCAATATATCCTTTCTTTCGTAATAATACAAATGGTAAGAACGTTTTTTCATATTCCAAGCAATGTGGATATTTCAATAAAGGTTGAATACCTTTTTCTACTTCAATTGATTTATCAATAGAAGCTTGTAATGCTTTTTCAGGACTCATTTTATTTCCATTTTCGTCACGGCATTGGAAATTTACGAATATTGAATCCGTATCCCCATAAACTACTTCGGCTTTTGGGTAGTGTTCATTAACATAATCTTTTGCAAGATGTAAATGCGCTCTACCAACTGCAGTAGTGCTTGCTGCAATATCTTTATAATATAATGCGGATACTTCAGCACCAACTCCACCATATAGTGAATTTGCCGTAATTTTATATGCCAATTGTAAACCATCTAAAACTGATCTTCGAAATGGATCTTTTTCTTTTTTGATCATTGCGCGAGTTTCTTTTCTGGCTTTTAACAGTTTCATTAAAATTCTAGGCAATATACCTCTTTTCTTGTCAATAACTGCACCTGATTCATCTTTAGGTGGTTGAACATATCTACAAGTAACTATTGGTTCCGATTCATTAACTCGTTTGTGCCAAGTTTTTCCGATTAAAACGGAATCATAATTATCATATGAAATGTCTTCGAATTGAATTCCCATTTCTTCTAGTAATTTTGCACCATTTTCTCCTAAATATATTTTGTCTTTGATAATTGTATCATGAGAAATATTAGACCCAATCATAGAAGAGGGGTATAGACTGCTATAATCCAAAACACTAACGGGGTCATCTAGGAAAATTGCTGGTTTTGGTTCTAATACTTCTGCTCCCTCATATGAATCCTTTGAATTTTCATCTGTTTTACCGGGCAATTCTGGAATCATATAATTCTCCTTAGAACACTCACTAGAAACTAAGCTTAATGTTTTAATCATTTGCCCTCTCATAAATAAATATGAAAACGGAACCAAACAAACATTAGACATACCAACATTATTTGTAATTATCTCTAATTTTTGCATTAAATTAAGACATAATTCACAATCCTGAACACAATATTTAGCAACAATTGCTCTGTCTGAATCAGTACCCCTTTGCATTTCAAAAATGTCTTGAGGTGATACATTATCTTTACCTACACACCAGTAAATAGACTTTTTGGGCCATTCAATATCATGGTCATTTGCACATGATTCCATAACAATCTTTTCATCATCAACAATTTCCAATATTTTACGTCTGTTTCCTAAGTATTCTTTACCAATAATACTTGATTTGTAAATCGCTAAATAATGTCCTGATCTTAAACTGAATGTTGAAGATGTGTTGACAATCATTTTGTTTTCTTCAAATTCAATATTTAATATAGCTCCATTAATAAATTCATTTGAAACGTCATCTAATTTATAGGAACTTAAATTATGTTCTCTTTGGATAACCTTCAATAAATCTATTGTAACCATTCCTGGCATTTCAAAGTAATATAAGAAGTTATGCCCCATTGCAGCTGAAAACAACTCCTTTGAACCAAGTTTAGTATCCATATGTTTCATTGGACCCATTCCAACTAATTTATTCACACAGCCGTATTCTTCAGCACATTCCCATAGAAATTTGAAATCAAAACCAAATATATTATAGCCTGTAATAATATTTGGTTGGACTTTTGCCATAAATTTCACCCATTCGCTATATAGCTCAGAAACCGTTTCGCAAGATACTACTTCAACACCAGGAATATTGTCACAACCTCCCAACGTTACGATATGCCTTTGCATGGTTGTACTTTCTTTTCCATATCTATATAGTACAGTTCCTATTTGTATAACTTTATCACCCAACACATCTGGTAACGATGAACACAATAAATTATTAATTCCTTCCGCAATATCCTTCGCTTTGACTTTTTCTGAAGAATTGTATTTTGATAACTCTCTGTAACAGTCTTGACTAATAGTATCAAATTCTCTATTTGTGATTGACGGGTTTTCTTTTAAAATGATTGTCTGAATAGAAGATTTGATATTATCATCGTATTTTTCTGACGGATAATATTCTCTGAACGCACATTTTATCCATCTTTTAACCACCGATGGACTAATTCTCTGTTTCTGTTTTTGACATCGTACAAATTCCTCGTACATATTTTGAGCCAACTTGATATAATCTTTCTTTGCAACTGGAAAATCACCATGACTACTATCCGCTTCAATATCAAAAGAGGCTACTTTAATTGGTCCAATAGAATTTTTATCTACAGGATATACATCTTTCCAATCGACAGTCCAATTTCTACGAAAATTTGATTCTGAAGATATTGTTTTAGTATATTTAGCATTCTTAATACTAACCCACCCTGCAGGTTTAATATTTCTTATGTGAAGCATTCTTAAAACAGGTGTAATGTTCTTTTCATATATTGGAAATACATGGTTTCGAATTTTTGTATTTAAAGTAATTCTCTTACTTGGATTCGTTTTACCCTCCTTAATTCGATAATATACACTTCTTAGTGCACCTTCACTTTTAAATTCTAATTTCATGAACTTACGTTTTTTCTCCCATTGATAGCCTCTAAAACGATATTTAAAATGAATACAGTCCTTTACCCTGTCTGTAATAATTTCATCCTTAATTTTACGAGGTAGTTTGTCTCTTAATGCATATAATAATGATGTCGTCCAAGAATCCATCCAAAATTCTGGTAATTCAATCCAAAAGAATGGTTCAAAACCAGTTACTTTAATACAAGCATTGTGACCTTTCTCTGACACTCCGAACATATACAGCATGTATACTTTAGAAACCTTTTCAGATAGTTCAAGCTGTTCGGGGTCGGAAGAGTCATCTGTTTCTAATTCTTCATCACGACTATACCAATCATAAATTTGATAACACTTATCTTCTTCAGACATGATCTAATATATTGATTTCGTTTTAAATCAGATATTCCTTATATTTTTATATTGGTAATTTAGTATCATTTTTATGATTTTAATTATTCAATTTTATTAACATATGAAAAGATATTGCACAGAGGTAATGGGACTGATGTATTTGTCGGAATAGCTCTTTCGTTATATAATTTTTTACCAATATCAAATATTCCAAATATTGGATGCATATTCCACCCTTTCTCTTCATCTGAAATTTCAGGATAATGTTTGAAACAACAAGTGACTAAGAAAATAAAACATACTAACCACAGAACGGAATTATGTATTATCGCAACATCATCCGGGTGTGTATCTTTGCTGGGGACTATAAAGAACTCGAAAACCAATAGCGCCATGAAAATATCACCTAAAATTCGTATTATAACACCAAGACCCGAATCGTCATTCATTTCGATAGGGACTTGTGATGCAAAAAATAAAATAATGCACAATAAGAAGAATTTGTAATAAACAACTTTCATATTGGCTCGTACCTTTTCTTTAGAAAAACCATTTATCATACATGCTATTAACAATGGAACTAAAAATACAAGTGTACATTCAATTATTTCTATTTTCATTATAACTTCAAATTATTTTAAATTTATAAATCATGGTACTAAAACAAATAAAATGTCCACCAACTGGAAAAGGATATGGTATGAATAAATTTGTAAAAAAATGGTTACCCGGAATGGAATTATATGCCATGGACTATATTGGTGTTGGTGATATGATAGGAACTACCAAAAATAAAGTTGCTAGAAGGGTTGCACTTGGAAATAATTCTTTTATGTCAATTGGCGGTACATGTGGAAGTTCAAGTGATTCCGAATGCGTTGGACAGGAACGTAATATGTATTTAAAATCATATCCACTTGGAAGTATACCAACATGTATCGAAAAAAAAGACGGAACATATGCAACTACTCAAGGCGTCCCACTTCTCGGTGGTACAGCACTTATTGGTGGATTACAGGAAGACTTATTTACATTACCAATTACAGATATTTCAAAATCTGTAGTTAACCGTGGCGTATTTGCTTCAAAGGACTGTATGAAGGCAAGATTGCCTGTTGGAAATGGATTATTAATGGGTAATAGAAGGGTTAAGTCTAAGGAGGAGGCTGTTGACAAAAAACAGGCTTGGTGGGTAGAGGAAAAATGTATTCCAAGACAACCAACTGTGTCTAAAGAGTATGGTGGAGAAACATTTAAAATACCATTTTCTACAACTTACTGTGTGAAAGAACCGTTTGGTAATGATGGCGCAGCAGACCGCATGGGCGGCACAGCAACGACACATCTTTTAATTCTTTCTATGATTCTCATATGTATTAATATTATGAAGAGCGGTCGGCCTTGAGAGCAAGAGCTCCAATTTTATCTAATAATTTATCATTTTCACAGATGCGTGTCGACGACGTCTCGACGTGATGCGCTGAAATATTAAAACGCACACGTCTTGTTGGTTGTTTTAAAAAAGTGTTTAATATATTACCAAATGATGATATAGGATCAAAAAAGTTTGATTGAAAATCAATATTAAACGATAACAATGTTTTAGCAGTTTGTAAATTTAAACACGGTATAATACTTGTTGCATCAAAATCATAATATATTCCATCTTTTACTTCATATTTTCTTGTTATATTGTTGTAATATATCATTAACATATGACTATTATACTTAGGTGGCTTTACTGATGGATGAATAAGATGAGATTTTGAACATAATAACATTAAATTATTAGATTTGTTCCATAACCCACAAAAATTTGAATACTTCCAATTCACTGTTTTTAGTTCTTCTAATGAATCATACGAATTGTGTGTAAAGATATAATTCCATAATCTTTCTAAAACAAAACCCTGTGAACCACCTTGTATATCTGAGCTTAATAATATTTCTTTTAATTTTATATAGCTATTTTTCTTGTTTAGATGTATTGCTTCCTTTTTAACAAAGAATATTGAGCTCCAACAATATGGTATTATATTTTTTGGAATTGGAATCCCACTAACTCCACACATATAATGTAAATAATTTCCATATGGCATAGGAGTTATTTCTTTTAATTCATTCACTTTTAATGAATGTAGATAGTCAAAAAATTCATGTTGTTCTACTGTTTGTTGATTGCGTGAGTCTATATAATACTGGATGAGTCTATTCCCATCAATAAAAAATCTATGATCAAATTCTATATTTGGTGGTATCATTTCATTGTATCTCCAGGTTAAACATTGAAATTTTTTTTGTATATAATTTTGAATTACATTTTCAGACATAAGATTCAAAAAATCAGGACTATGATCAAAAGGATTACCTTGAACAAACCATATATTATCTGGTAATTGTTCGTAATTATTAATAATATAACTCAAATATGTTTCCCCTTCACGTCCTATATTTTCAGAAGGAATAATCTGAATCTTTTCCGATTGGAGATCCGGGAGTTCATCACCTTTATTAACAATTATACATTTGTTTATCCAGTTCTCTTTTAAAAGAACTGAAATCCACTCTAAATCTTCATTATATCTGGATATAATAATTGTATTTTTACAATTATACCTGCCCATTGGCGTATTGTTAATAAACTCGATTTTTATTTTTATATTTCGCAATTAAGACATAGTTAATCTATTATGATGTGTTTGTTGAAAATGCTGTGATATGTCCTCATCGTATTGATTCATATTGTATCTGCGACGCTCTTCAGCATCTATTCGCTGTTGTCTCATATTCTCATATTGTTCTTGTTGCATAGGTGTCATTTTTTCAGGCTGAGTGCCTCTCGATCCCTTTGCCGCCGCAAAGTTTTTTGATATATCTGTATCCACATAATTATTTTCTTCATACAATAAATGTGGCGTTTCTAAAGCACGTCTTATATCTGTATATTGTGTACCTTGTGTAGTTTGCCCAGTATAATCGGTTTTCTCATCGTCTACTTGACCCAATATCTCAGAATTAGTTACTGGTGATAACTCTTCGGGAACACCAGGATGTTTCATTATTTGAAATCTGCTATTATCTACATTATTAGCTATTGTTTTTTTATGACTTTCATAAGCAGAATTAAAATTAGATTCTGATGGGCGCGGCGGCGCTTTCATGTTTTCTGCTTCTTTTAACCAATTACCATGACCACCAGATCTTTTTTGAAAGGAATTCTTTTCATAATAACTGTTAAAAACATTCGGATCAAACTTATTATCAAATAAACTATCTGGTGGTGGAACTGCCTTTGGCATCTGCCCTCGATTATGTGAGTTAGTTGGCCTTTGAAATTCCGTATTCATTGTAATACCCTTTAAATGCTTATAACATGTAACCAACATATGAAAGTGATTGGGGTCGCCACCTTTATCGGGATGAAATTGCATGGCCAATTCACGATATTTTTTATCCAAAAAGTCTCTAGTATAACCTGTTTTGGGTGATTCACCAAATAATTGTCTACACATAATATCTAAATTGGCACTTGGATTAATACGACTTTGTGTCTTTTCCTGATATTGCTGATTCATTTGTTCATTTGAAATTCTGTCTGTTATATTTGGTATTAATCTAGGAACATATGGTACTTGTGGCATGTTGTTTGTGTTAGTCCTACTAAACTCAGGTGAAAACTGACTCATTCCTTTTCTAGATTCATATATACCTCGTTCTATATCAAATCTATTTTCATGTTGATTAACACTGGGCGCGGGAATATTTGTCTGGTTTAAATTAGACACATCCACTTTCTTTTCACTAATCCATTTATTTATAAATAAATCAATAGAATGTTTCGGGATTCTACTCAAAACCATTTCAATTTGATTGTCAGTCAAACCTAATTTTGATAATTTGGATAGATTACTTTCATTAGTATTCATTATATCATTAGATTTCTAAATTTATATAAATATATACGCGACATATGAATATTAAGACATAATATAAGTTTAACTAAATAAATTATAACATGACCTTTACAGACGAGGCTAATGATGAAGGGGAATTAGAACCAGAACCAGAACCAGAATTCCAACCAATAACTTATGAATATTCGGCGAATGCCGTTCTTTCTGAAGATGCCTTAGATGCTTTTGAATCCGAACAAAAAGAAAAGGCTTTGGAAGCTATTATTAATGAAGCACTTAAAATTGAAATTATTGAACAAAAATCGCATGCGCCAAACATTAGTAGAGGTTCTTCCGGACGTATTCATAGTTTTGATGACGTCGACGTCAGCGAGCCCGACGTCGTGCCAAGTCGTTTTATAAAAGACCGTTTGTTTAGAGTTCCAGGTAATTATTCAGAACTCGATTACTCTCCAGAACCAATGCATACATATGAAGCAGAACCTCTTCAAGAACCAAGAGACGCGGAGCCAGCTCGACCTAAAAGTGTTTTTTGTAGTTTAAAAACATTTTTTAAGAGGATGTTTTTTACGCGAACACATTAGGTATTTCTATATACATATCTGTAGCAATTTGTATTGCATTATTAATATTTTCTAATGTATTCTCTTTTTTTATAAGTGTTTTCAATAAATCTAGCTTATTTCTATCTAATCCGTTGTATTTATAAAAGGCTAATTTTCCAGATGTATCTCTGTAATAGTATATTGTCATATATTGAATTTGAATTGAATCACCTGGCATTTGCACATGATTTTTAGGCATTGTCAGTATTGTATTTTCGTTTACATTAATTTGAATTTTGTCATCTTTAACAATTGATGTGTAATCTCTATTTTCGTCACTGAAAATAGTATTACAATCCTTCGTTTTTATTTTTATAGTAGATGGGTTAGGTGTTTCTATACTAACAAGATTCATATCAACAATATTTCTTATAGGGGAGTTATATACACAATATGCATCAGCAGCAAACATGCTCGCCTTAGATATACTCTTATTAATATTATCTATAATTGTCGTCGAGCAAGCGCTATTGCTTGCTAAATCATATTTCAAATTGTAAAGATATGATATGATGATAGTTATGTTTTTATTAATCTCTCCAAGTTCCTGCCTGGTGCTGGTGGCGTCTCGGTCTGCAATTTGTTTTGTATTATGAATTAAATCTTTTCTCTTTTCAAAAAAACAACCAATAATTTCATCCATTAGTATATTCTACTTTTATTTATTTGTTGTTCTAGATAGTTCTTTTATAAATGAATTAAATTTATCCTTATCAACAATTACATCCTCCCATTTAGAGTTTGGAGTTAAAGCAGCTAATATACCATACAAGCTAGAGGAAAAATTTATAATAGAATTCCATAATAATTCCGCATATTTTTCATCATTTACTAAATTATTAATTGATTGTTTTATAGTATTCTCTTCTATATAACTGAGAGAATCTTCTAACACTTCGAATTGCTTTTCCAATTCTTTCTTGTATGAAACTTTGCGTAGCGCATTCAATACATTCTTTATATTATTAATAAGAATTCTCAAATTATCATGTACACTTTTAGATAACAGAATATTATCAAATATTGTATCTAAGGCTGATGATATTGATAAAAAAGAATCAGATTCCAATACAAACTCAGATAAATCTATATTTTTTAAAAATGTTGCAATGTTTCTATTAAAAATGTTTTCAATAGAAAATAACTCTAATGTTTCATGAATTCTATTGTCCGATGAAATACTATTTATAGTATTCACCAGGTTTAATATATGTATATTAAATGGTGAATTTATTGAGTTAAGTATTAATTTCGTAAACACATTTTTTTCCATTAAACAAATATACGAAATATTTCTTATTTATAAAAACGCATCTCTTTTAAATACCAAAAATCACTTAAATTTTGTTTTTATTATGAATGACTCTTTATTTCCACATTATCAAAAAATAAAACCATTACTTAACAAAAAACAAATAAAACTTTATAAATCTCTTACACAAAAATTTAAAAAATCAGGTTTTACTAAAGATAATGCAAAAATCGAAGTACTAAAGTATAATGATCGTGTATTCGTATTCACTTATAAGCAAAGTGTAATTAAAATTATATTCAATTCGGCTATTAAATACAAAAATGAACTATATTATACCTATTTATTTTATCACAAAATATATTCGTTATCTATTCCAGAGGCATGTATGCTAATACTTCCAAGATTTGAAACGGATTTAAAAAATGTTATCGCACCGCGCGACGGCTCCTCGCAGGCGAGTGGGCGAATGCATCAACTAATATTTGATTTAATAAGTCAAGTTTTCTTGTTTCATGAAAATTATATAGTTCATCATGACATCAAACCATCAAATATAGTAAAAACAAAAGATTTTAGATGGAAAATTATAGATTTCGGGCTAACATTACAACATAAACCACACGTTTTAGATACATTCCTCGTTCCGTTCCATGGTACAAAAGGTATAAATATCCCACAATACAATTTAGATAATACAAATGAATTAGAACGCTGTTTTTGGATATATATGAAAGATTGGTATGGTGTGTCTATGAGTATAGAGGAGGCCTGCAGTAATGGCGCGGTCTTTGGTGTGGTTGATAGTCTTATCAACTTATGTGATTTAAAGAATGTTATTAATGAAATGAAATATTCATCGGTGATCACAATATTAAAAAAATTAAAAAACAGATTTAATATTACAAATATTCCATATTATTTGAAATAGGTTTGCGCTATTCGTATATTAAATTTATAGATAATAGATTAAGATAATTAGAATGACAATTTCATTAATATTTTATAGCAATTATTGCCAAAACTGTAAACAAATTATTGAAGAAATCAAAAAAACACCTGTGGGTTTATCATTAAAATATATTTGTATCGATTCTGAAAGTGTACGCTCAAAATTACCACATTATATAAGTAGTGTACCCGCACTTGTAGTGGGTGAAACAAATCAAATATTTGTTGGAAATCAAATATTAGGATGGATAGAAATGTCATCTGGCGCTGTATCGAGCTCCCCGCCGCCAGCTCCCCCGGTGCGGCAAGAAGATTTAGGACCAAATGCATGGCATAATAATGAAATGAATGCATTTTCCGATATGTATTCATTTATTGATGTAGATACATCTGCTCAAGGTGATGGTGGAATGTCAATGGTTCATAATTTTGAAATACTTTCTCCAGAATCAAATGCAAGTAGACCTAGTCATGGTTCAATAATGATGCCAGGTGGCGCTCCAGGTGGCCCATCAATGCCTGTTCAATATAAGAATCCATTATCAAATGCATCTAATATAAATGCAAATTTTGGAAGTATACAAATGAGTGAAAAAGCAAGTGAATTAGACAAACAAATGCAAGATATGCTAAGTAGAAGAGAATTAGATGTTCCAGGAGTACCAGCTAGACTTTAATTTTTTTCTTCGCATCGGGTGTCTTTTCACCAGAAAATATTATTAATACATCTTGCAATGGCCTGTCACTAAAATCAGTCGGAGACGTTCCAATATTTCTTACGTGTTCCATTCCTTCTATTACACGGCCAAACACAACGTGTTTACCATCTAAATGTGGACATGCTCCCAGTGTTATAAAAAATTGTGATGAATTTGTATTTGGACCTTTATTTGCCATACTAAGTAGACCTTCACTATTATGTTTTAATCTAAAATTTTCATCATTAAATTCTTTACCATATATAGATTTTCCACCTGTGCCATCATAATTTGTAATATCACCACCTTGTATCATAAATCCACTTATAATACGGTGAAAAGGAACACCTGCGTATTTATTTTTTTTACATATCTCGTAAAAATTTCGAGCTGTTTTTGGTACTTTATCAAAAAATAGTTCTATAAATACCCTAACTGTCCTATCATCTGTCATAAAATCTTTTATGACAATATCTAAATATACAATCCTATTTTTAGGTTTTTTCTCATCTTCTTCTATTATATCAGTAAAGGCCTCTTGCTTTTTTTTCTCTAATTCTAATCTTTTTTCAAGAACTAAATCCTTTGATATATATTCTCCAAAATATCCAACACACAAAGATATTACCCCAAATAATACAGACATTCTGATGACACTTTCCATAACCAAGTTTATTATTTTTATATTAGATTAATATAACTTAATCATGACAAAAAAACAAGTCTTGACCGGTGGAAAGAAAAGAAAAACCCTCAAAGTAAAACGCACCATGTTAAAAAAAGGTAAAAAGAGAGCTGCTAAAACCAAAAAGCGCGGCGGCCGCAAATCCGTCCGTCGTGGTGGTGCTATTGGATTCCCTTCCCGTTATTATGGTGCTGCCCATGATACTAGCACTTTAACTGAAAATGCCAAATTATCAACAGCAAAACCATTCCCAGCTAACACTACCTGGAATTCATTTGCCAGTGTTGGACCAATTGATAGCTAAATTAATGGTTTGTACCGTCCAATTTAGGAATTACATACTTATCTACTAAATCTTTTCCAACTTGTACAGAAGCATCATGTTGACTCATAGAACCGGAATTAACTAAGCGTTTCGCACTAATCATTTTATTTAGCATATTATCATCACATTCAGTTGAACAAATCATGCCAAACAACTTTGGATATTTTTCAAAAAAATCAGCATATTTTTCCTTTAGAGAAAGTATGTCCATATTCTTATCTCGATATTCATGACGTATTATAAAAATCTTTGCTTCATCTTCACTATCCATAATGAAATTACACATAAATTCTTATTATATACTCTACCGCACACAATTCTAAGATTGATAGTATTTATGTGTCTTGCAAGGTAAACTTGTTGGATTTGTTGGTACAGAACACACAGGCATTGTCTTTTCACACATAGGGTTTCCTGATTCTGGAGGATATCCCGATTTTGGATCAATTGGTTTTGGTACACATGGTCTGTGATTATCTTTAACTAAAATACGATTTGATACATTGTAATCAAATGGAATTGTCGCCTTTTCTTGAGGATTAAAGCATAAATATTCCCAGCGGTCAAATCCAGTACCTCTCAAATTTGAAGCAGGATCTACATGTCTTGATTCTATTGTATGGTTAAAGCAATCTTTCCAATGAGTTAATCCATCACCATTGTCTTTAAAATTAGTAAAACTTTCTTCAAACTTAGCATAATTTGGTTCTTTAAGTTCACGTAAAGAAGGTCTTATTTTTGCCGCGCCATCGGGGATTTTCATATCAGAAAATAATCTATTTTCTGGACATTTAGAAGTATAACGATGACGATTGTTTAATTCACCATCTGTATCTACTAAAGCCTGTTGGCGATTTATACTATCACCAGCTTTTTGTAAACGTACTGTTGGAGGTTTAGGATAGCAATAATCACAACTCGATGATGGAGTCGCTAACATATAACTTCCAGGTCCTGTTGACTCATATATAGATTGTTTGTATTGACACATATCGTAGTTCAAACGATTGAAGCTCATATTAGAACTTTATAATATTTTTTTCCTACGATTGATTTTTCTTAGCAAACTGCATTTGATATGCAGGAGGAGGACATTTAGGAAGGTCTAAACCTGGTGGTAATGGTACAGGTTCATAACGTATCATCTGACAAGGGGGTAGATGTAATTTATTTGCATCAATTTCAACATCTGACTTTGTAAACTCACCAGGTATTTTTATCAAATTGTCTTGCGTTGGCATAAAAGTATTTTTCTTTGCAGGACAATTTGTATTTAAACGAGTCTGACCACGTAAATCATTCTCTAAATCTACTAAATTACCTTTAACTTGACTAACATTGTTACCACCAACAATACCTAATTCTGGTCTGCATGGCGAACATCTGTAATAACGACTTGGGTCCAATAAGTAGGACAAGTAATCAACACTCTCCGATAATTGTGTTTCATAAGCACATGTGTCATATCTCAAACGATTAGAACTCATTAATATTAAATACATTATATTCTATTGACTTCGTAAATCGAAATATTCAGGATATTTTAACATTTCTTTATAACACTTTCCTATTGTAACTTGCGATGTTTTTGCAACCTCTGCAATATCACTTCTTAACACCTTTGTATCTATATCTAATAGTATTGTTGCCATATAAATAGAAGCAGCTGCAATTGATACAGGTGTGTTTTGAGTTAATATAGAATTCGTTTTGCATATTGAACTGACATCTCTCGATTTACTCAATAATTCACCACAATTTTGAGTCAGTTTTGAACAAAATCTAGCCAAATAATCCATTGACTGACAATCATCCCTGTAACTAATATGCTCCTTTCCAGCTCTAGACCACAATTCCGTAAATTTTTTATTACCACGTGTTACCCATTTATCACTTATTTGAAATATCTCAGCTATCTCTTGACATGTACGAGGCACCCCCTGCTTTTTGCAGGCCATAAACAAACAGGCTGCAATAAGTCCTTTACGCATAACACCACGCGCAATATACAAATCACTCACAGTTTTATAGTATTCATGTGCTAATTTTGTTACATTTCCCAATATACATCCATTTAATGATCGTAATGATATGTCTTGGAAAATATTATTTAAACATCTCTCTTTATAAGTCATAGCTGACCAAGAATGAACTTTTTGTGTTCTTCTCATACTATAATTTGAATTTGCATTTGATAGAATTATTGTTCCTTTTGATGACTGAGGAAGTAAATTATTTACAACAGTACTACAACGTATAGATTCTGGGCGTGAACCATCCGGATACATTCTCCATTCAGCTGTATTATCAATAAGCTCTTCTAAAAAGGCCCCACAATTTGGACATTCCCATGTGTCCAAACCATGTGTTGTTCCTGGTACATTACAATCCTTACAAATTACTATTTTAAGAGACTTGTGCAATACCGAATCGTCCGAGATTGCGGGGGTAATATGATTAACATCAAATAATGATTCATATTCATCTATCTTTGACAAAGATAAACAACTCATTTTGATACTAATTATTATAAATTAGTATTTCATTTTTATATCCTTTTATATACTTTTTTTTCACCACACTAATATGACTTCATATAAAATAAACTAATTAATCTATAACTAATGCAGGAGAGTGTTTATAGCATCTGGAAACCATCATATACAAAACGAAGATCTACTAAGCATCCGAATCAAGTTTATGAATCCGAAAATATGGCATCGGTTGACTTACCAAAAATAAATATTAAACTATTGTTGAAAACCAATTCTACTCATTCTAATAATTTTATTTCTGATGTACAAACAGAAGGTATTGCATATGCAATTAATTGCATAGACTCTGAAACATCTATTAATAATTATACTAGAGGCTTTTTTCTGGGAGATGGTACTGGTGTTGGTAAAAGTAGAGTAATTAGTGGTATTCTTAGTGAATTATGGATAAGAAATAATAAAAAATATCGAGCAATATGGGTAAGTATTAACAAAAATCTTAAAAACGATGCAAAAAAAGAATTTGACATTGTACAAGAATTACAAAAACACAAAACACCTTGGTTAAATGAAAAAGACTTGGAAAAAGAATGCAATGGTGTTTTTTATACAACATATGGTTCCCTACTGAACTCAAAACATTACAATATGATATTCAATTGGTTAGGATGGGACAATGATAATGTAACTATTATATTCGATGAAGCCCATACAGCGAAATCACATTCTTCTAAAAAAGCAAAAATAGTTAAAACATTACAAAGTGAAATATATAATCCTAGAATTATATACAGTACTGCAACTGCAGCAAGCTCCATATCAGAAATGCATTATATGGAAAGACTTGGTCTTTGGAAAAATAGTCACCAGGAATTCTGTATTTTATTAGAAAGATATGGTCCAATGGCAATGGAAATGGCTGCGTTACAGTTAAAACATTCGGGTAAACTTATCAGTAGACAACTTGGATTTGATGGAGTACATATATATATAAAATCATACAAACTCACTGAACAAGAAGAACAATACTTTAATACATTAACATACAAATGGAGAAATATAGATAACATAAATACATTTGATAACTTCAATTTTTACCAATATCTTATTACTGGTTTCAAGATAAAACTTGCTATTGAAGAAACTAGAAAATCAATTAATAACAATGAATCAGTTATAATAGGATTACAAACTACTGGAGAATTATCTTGTAATCGTGATTACGATTCATGTTTACAAGATCTATTTAATAAATATGAACAACACACAAATAGTATAGATGTATTTGACTATAGTGGTAACTTAATAGAATTTAACAGAAATCCCATAGACTTAATTATAGACGAATTTGGTTCAGACAATGTCGCTGAAATTTCGGGACGAAAAAGGCGACGCTGTTGCATAACACGCAATTGGATAAAAATTCCATCCATTGGCAGTGAAATTTCTAAATTTCAGAATGGAACGAAAAATATTGCAATTATCACAAGGTCTGGTTCATCTGGAATCTCTCTACACTCTCAAAAAAATATTAATAACAAAACAAGACACCACATTATTATCGAACCACCAAAATCAGCAGATATACTTGTTCAACAATTTGGAAGAACGCATAGAACTAACTCATATGCACCGCCAAAATTTACTTTTATAGTTACGAATATACCCAGTGAAATAAGATTTTTCCATGGTTTAACTAATAAATTAGAAAACTTGGGAGCTCTTACAAAAGGAGATAGGCGTGTCTCTTTATTAAATAATCTTAATTTTGAGGGATGTTCGCAAATAACAAACAACACTTTTAGATTATTTTTACTTGAATTCAATGTTCAAATTGCATTGATGTGGTACAATAACAACAAACTACCCGATGATTTCCCATTAGACAATGTTATTGATGGTTTAGTTATGAATTATTATAATTTAAACACCACTACTAAATCTATAAACACATTTACTAAACTTTTAACTTTTATTAATCATTACACAATTAATAACTCTTATTTAAGAGATGACCCAGAAACTACTAACTCAGAATATATTCAAAATCTTAAATCGCAATCCTCAAATAGTTGGAATAATACCTGGTATCAACTACTAAGATTAAAACAAATTATTTTTTATAAACAATCAAAAATACTAATATCCGTCCTATTAAAGGCTATTATATCTGTTATTGGTGATTATATTCCATATTCAAAACAATGGATATCACATGACTATACTTGGACTATTAAAAACCATAAACATCATTCACATTATGTTAAAGATACTGTTAACACTATTCTTTTATGTCAACTTAAACCAGAATGTGAAAACACTATAGGTAAAATACCGACACATCTAATACACAGTATTATTCCCTGGATTATACCAAAAAGCGATTTCTTCTTATTGCCAACTAATTCCATTCACTCATTAAACAATGGAATACATTGCTCTACAAATATTAACACTTTTTTAAATAAAATGTTTGAATTACAGATTTGTATTCAAAAACATATCATACAAATGATTCGTTCTCATACTGTTTATTACTCTCCAGGCAAAAAATACTCAGTTCTAGATATAGAAGAACACATTCTTGGAAGACATAAAAATAATTTTAAAATTATTTTTGAAGATTTCATTAATAGTTCCAGATTTTATAAAATTGATATTAGTGTAAAACCCAAATTATCACTAGAAGAACATATTGCTAATAGAAATAAATGGAAAAATAGATTCATAACATATGTTAAACACAAAAAACACCGCAAGAAATTCGGAATATTACTAAAAGCATTAAAAAAACATAATTGGAGTTATGAATTATGGTATCCAGGAAATCAAAAACCATGTAGATCTTTTATGAAACATCAGTGGGAACTTGAAAAACAAAATTATGACAATATAACAGTCAATGATAATATATGGGTTGAAAATGTTTCTAATCAAATTATAAAACAAGAACAGTTTGCAGAACAATTCAACTTAACACTTACATTTTGTGTTAATAATGTCATAGATAATTGGGAATGGTCGACTGGTAAAATTATTTGCGTTAAAAATACAAAAATTTGTCCCGATTTTATTGGATTACTGGTTAAAATTAAACAACGCTTTTTATAAATAACATAAAAATGAACTACTAAATGTAAATATATATATATACACATAATACAAAAATGGATACCCAAAATTCCCATCGTAAACAAGTTATTAAAGAAATTATTGAACTTGATGATAAAGAATATATTCCTATTGAAGATTATCTATTTATGTTAGATAATCCCCATCCACTATTTACTCCGAATAAATTTATTGAACTTGCAAAGGAATTTCCAAATGATTTCAAAAATTATATTGATGATAAGCGCCCAATTAGATTTAATCAATTTACTTAATTGAAAGGCCTAAGCTAGAATATTAACTCTTTTTTTTAAATCCAATATACACGAAAGTTATTGTTAAAATATATGAGTAGCAGCTTTGAGAAAGGTTGGTATATGAAAGCTATACACGATATTAATGAAAATAATGAAGTTAGTTGGAATGATGCTGTTAATTGGTGGGGATTAACAGGATATTCTATTTATAGATATATTTATAGATTGCCTTCAGAACCCATTGTTGATGGCACTAGTATTACAAATGAAAGTTGGCTTATGTTAGACACGCATGATGCTAATTTAATTCTAACTCCTAATAAAGGATATTGGATTTTAATAGAATCAGAACCAGAATTTTCATTACCCATATTTACACAATGGGGTCAAGAAGACGAGAACGTTGCCATTGAACAACCACCAGAAGGTACATCAGATGCAGAATGGCAAGAGGCTGGTAATCCTGGAACACCACCGTCACAAGACTTAAAAAACTATGTAGAAACAGCATCAAAATATATTCATAGTTTTTTAAAAGGATATAATGAAAATTATGAAGATGGAACACCCACATACGCATCAAAAGATGCGAATTTACCAATAACAATAGAACAGGGACATCTAACCCAATCAGCCGGAGCGGCTTGGCCGCGAAATGACGATGGTAATGGTAATATCAGTTCTGCTAGAATTGTCATCAGTAATGATTATGTGGGAACAGACCACATGACATATGTAAATGATTGGCCTGAACCTATGGGTGTCGGAATTATCATTCACGAAATACTTCATGTATTGGGGATTGCAACTACGTATGACGATTTTTGGGCAGGTATCCCAGATTCAAATTTTCCATGTGGTAAAGTATGGCTCGGTGGCGGCCACCCAGCGTCGGCCACCTTGCCCTACACAACACATTATCTTCCTAGACAGGGAAATCCTGAATACACTAACGCTGCAGGAGAGATTGTCGCTGAATCGGGTTACAAAGCGTTACAGTTTCCAGATGAATGGTCATTCGAAGTCATCGACGGTGCGGGACAATGGAACACAGCATGGATCGACACTATTCCATCAGACACAGGTAGGACTGATGGATCAAATTCAAATCCCGCCGATAACTTCAGATATTACTATATAGGAAATGCTGGATTGAGAGAGTATAAAAGATTACTAACTCCCAAAAAGGCAGATGGTAGCATTGACACAGACCATAAGATGTACTGGCATGGTGGACGCTTAGATGAAAATGCTACTAATGCTGAAATTGAAACAAATATTGGAGAACACACAAATCATTTCGATAATCTTGTGGGAATACCTTTAGAAGATAATTTTGGAGCTGGTAGCCAAGATTATCATTTTGAAAAAGGAGTTAGAAAACAGATGTCATACTTTGATGATTCTGGAAATGCACAATACGAAACAAATGCAGATGGACAATACATTCCATCATTAATACAGGCTAAAAACGTTATACAACCCGTGTCTCTTAATCATGCACTTTTGGGGAGACATTCCGCAGGCGACGAAGTAGAAGCGTATGAACTTCTTCCAACTATTATTGATGCACGTGCTAAGGACTTAGATATTATAAGTGACACCGTTTTGCCCTATACCGCCGGTCAGAATGTACCCTCCAACTGGAGAGATATACATGCACCAAATCCATTATGTCATCCTGTAATTCCCAATGATATTATGACCTATCGAGTGCAGAAATATCAGTATATCACATCAATGATTCTAGGTGTGATGGAAGATAGAGGATATGTAATTGATTATAGTAATGACCACAACTCGCGATATGGTTACTGCAATACTGGAGTCGCTTTAGATTATATTGTTGAAAATGATCCCGGAAATGGAGAAGATATATCGGATCCAATATCACATAACCATGATGCTATCGATGACGCCTCCGGTGCCTGGATTGACACAAACAGGGATAATCTTGAAATGTAACAGACTACACGTAACATTCTTTATTACATAATAAAAATTTTGAATTAGCAATCATATTCCAAGGATATAATTGTTGTTCACAAATATAGCAACATAGTCCAGCATAATCACATATTTCTTTAACAATTTCTAATGGTAGATTCATAACAATGTTACAAAATTTATAAATCTTTCTTCGAGCGCGGCACCAGGAGTCACAAAAAAAAATATAATTTTTTTTATTTATTAATAATATGTCAAAAGCGAATGATGTTACTGAAAGTGAATTCGCTACATTATCAAGATTATTTAAAAAAGGTACTTCAACACAACTTGAAGGAGAACGAAAAAGACACGAAGGAATCGCCGGCTCAACTTCTACACAAATGATTATGGCTGGAGTTTTTAAAGATGCAACACCCGATGAATACAATAAAGCTCCTCCTTTTATTCATTTAGAAACGTATATTAAAGAACAAAATATTCCCGTAATACCGCCCAATTCAGTATATGCAAAGGAAAATAAGGAGACGGAGGAGGAGCGCCGGCGTGAACGCGATGCGCTCGTCCTGCCTCCGCCGGCTGCGAACGAAGTCACGGCTCCACCATCAATTGGGGAAAAGGTAATGGTCGATGTCGCCAATCTTGAAGAGCCCAACGACACGGCATTCCTCAACGACACGGTAGTACGCGTGCTTGAAATCGCTGCACAGCCAGTCGCTCCAAATTGGAAGCCTTTTATTGTGACGAGGCGTGCGAGAGCAAATCCACAGCGTACCGACTCGCCGACCTTCCGGCCCACCGTCGATGGGCCAGCAGCAGCTCCACCTGGCGACTACGCAGCACCACCATACGCATTTCTCGTAGGAGTCGCGGTTGAAGGACAAGAAGTTCCGGCCTTCTTCGTTCGCTGGCCCGCCGCCTCCAAAGTTCTAAAGATACAAACAGGATTCCATGTGATTGAGCCACCACCATCATCAAAACCTGCAGCAAAAAAACAACGCACGGAATCAGCCGCCGACTCGCCCACTGCAAATATGATCCAAGCCAAACAGCCACCCAATCCCATTATTATGGAGAAATCGAGTCCTAATAGAATAACAGCAGTGAAGAAAATGCAATATTTTAAAAAATTTTATAGTTGGTTCTCAGGAGTAAAAATACATCGAACAACTGTAGGACAAACAACGTCTATGTCCGATGAAAATGAGGATGAACATGTAATACCATTCGGTTTTATGCTTTTATTTGGAGGTGGTTTAGCAAGAATAATTAATAAAGATAATTATAATGAAGAAATAAAAGTGATAAGAAGTTCTACGAAGTGGACTGACGCTTCTGAAGACTTTATTGAATGGCTTGTTGCATATGATAATATAACTGAATCTGGCTCTGGCCTCGACCGCGCTAAACGTAGCTTTAATATGTTTAATATAAAAAACACGACAGGAGATACAGATATTGTATCTAGAGAAGATAGGGTTGATGTTATAAAAAAATATGGTCTGGATTTAGGAGAAATGTTATGGCTGTATAATGATAAAGACGCTAGACTTATATTGGACTGTTTGGGTTATAAAACTGAAATGGAAAAAGCAGAATTTTGCAAAAATATGTTTAACATTAATTATTACGGTTATTACCTAAGTGAAGGTAAAGCAAATTCTGTTAAATCAGACCATTTATTTATAAAACTTGAAAAAGAAAATAACAGTATTAAATTTTCTCCTTCGATTCACCGTGTACAAGAATTTAATAACGAGCTATTTGCATGGGCTAATTGTTTTGATAAAATTAAATGTGAAGAATTAGATTCGGAAATTAGAAATAGAACCAAAAAAGATAAAGAGGGCGACGATAATATCATATACAAAGAGCCCGGATTATCAAGTAAATGGATTCCAAAAGGTGTAAGGATGTTATCTGGATATTGTACTGATACCAACAAAGAGATTGGTAAAGAAAATATGCTTCATATCTTAGAAATCTTATGTCATTATCTGAATAAAGACATACTACACAGAATTATTTTCAACATTATAATGACTAGAACATATCTTCATAAAAAGGCCAAATCTGTGCCTTTAGGGAAAGTAAGTGGACCCCCACCTGATGAAACAAAAACCAAGCTACAACTAATTGAAAAATATGATAAATGGCTTAATAATATATTGGATACTTTAGATAATAACACGGATGAACAACTTATAAATCAAATTAATTCCGAAAGAACATTTTTGAATTCGGATGAAACTGATAGTATGATTAAAAAACAAATTGAATCAAGGATCTTATTTTTTTATGAGAGTATTAAAACACAAAATACATCCATCCCTGATTTAAATTTTCCAATCCAAGCGACAGCCCAAACTGCCGAAGGATTCGCCGAACTCGGAACAAAAATCGCTGAAGTAAGTACACCCCTTGGAAAAATACCAGCAATAAGTAAAGATGGTCGTCCTACTGTTCCGAGAACTAGCCATACACATTTATCTGACTCATCAAATGTTCCCGCCGAAAAATTTGAATTAGAATTTTTTAATGCCTATTTAGAAGAACGGCCAGACATAAGAGCAAATTTAGAACAATTAGGAGGTAATGAACATCATAATGGTCTAGTATTCCAGGCACTAATAGAGTTAGACAATAAATTTTTTAATAAAGTGAACCCACCCGAAAGGGTGAACCCGAGGCGCCGCGCCGCCGCCAACGCGCGCCAGCGCGCGAAGAATGAGTCCTCGGCCTCGAGCGATGACGACGTCTTTCCCATCGCTCTGGGTGCCAAAGGACCGGGTTCCAGTAAAGCGGTTGGCCAAGAAAAACTGTTTGACTCACAGGAATCAACCGGATGGACTGGTGGCAGAAAAACTAGAAAAAGAAAACAAAAACGTTTGTCCCGCCGCGGTGGACCACCGCGGTAGGCAACTGCCACGTTCTGCTGCAATCAGCACAAAGCATCTGCGATTCTTGAAAAAATAAATTTATCCATTGCAAGGGCGAATAGAATAATATAAAATCCAGTAAAGTTTATTTCACGCAGCGCACCTAATACGCGCTGAGTGGGGGCAACAATATTAGAAATATTGTATTTCATAATAGAATATACATGTCTTTTCCTCTTACATAATAGTACACATTTTACACCTATTCGACTCCTTTTTTCTCTTTTCATTTTCAATTTTTTCTCTACAAATAGGACAGAACACAATCCAATTATTATGACAACAATATAATGCCGCATTAGATAAACAGTGTTTACAAGAACGGCAACAATGATTTTCCTTATTATCTTCAATTTCTTCTGTTGATACCATCGCCAGCCACCCCTATTACCAATTTCTGTAAAAAACTCTTTAAATATATTTAATCTATTTCTTCAATAGTCGGACCACTATCCTCGCTTGCATGCGGTGGCACCCCCGCGTCCTCGGGCGACTGCGGTGGCATTTGAGATTCGCCTTGTGGCATACTTGATTGCATCTTTTCTTGAATTTCTTTCAATTTTTCTTCATATACAAGTGGTTCTTCATCTTGATTTGAGTTCAACCACTCTTGTTGTTCTTTTAGATAATTTGTAAGCTCTTCGTTTTTATCACCAATAGCAGACAAACCAGTGTATATAACTTGATCTAAAGCATTCTTTTTCTCAATCTTTAATGCATTTAATTCGTCTTCTGCCTTGAATTTTTCTGCATCGGCCACCATCTTTTCAATATCATCCTGACTTAAACGCCCTTTATCATTCTTAATTTCAATTTTTTGAGACTTACCTGTAGATTTCTCAGCAGCACTTACAGTAAGAATACCATTCGAATCCACATCAAAAGAAACCTCTATTTGCGGTTGACCTCTGGGCATCGGCGGAATACCATCTAAAGTAAACTTACCCAATAAATTGTTATCGCGTGTCATAGACCTTTCGCCTTCAAAAACCTGAATAAGTACACCCGGCTGATTATCCGCATATGTTGAAAATGTTTGCGTTTTCTGACAAGGAACTGTGGTATTTCTTTTTATAAGTGCTGTAAAAACACCACCCGCAGTCTCGAGGCCCATAGAAAGAGGGGCAACATCCATAAGAAGAAGATCACTTAGTCCTTCCGAATCTTGACCAGTTAATACAGCAGCCTGTACGGCCGCCCCATACGCTACAGCCTCGTCCGGATTAATACTGTGATTAAGTTCTTTTCCATTAAAGAATTCACTAAGAAGACCTTGAATTTTTGGAATTCGTGTTGAACCACCAACAAGCACGATTTCATCTATTTCTGATTTTGATTTTTTAGCATCTTTTAAAACTTGTTCAACAGGAATCATACATTTTCTGAAATCAGTTGCACAAATATCCTCAAAACGCGCTCTTGTTATCGTCGAATTGAAATCAATACCATCTATAAGTGAATCAATTTCAACACATGCTTGAGTAGATGATGATAGAGTACGCTTGGCACGTTCACATGCAGTTCGAAGTCTACGAAGTGAACGCGGATTCGTTTTCACATCTTTTTTCAATTTACGCTTTATTTCTTGGCAAAAATAATCCACAATTTTATTATCAAAATCTTCACCACCTAAATGTGTATCACCGGCAGTTGATAATACTTCGAAAATACCATCTTCAATAGTTAAAATAGATGTATCAAATGTACCTCCTCCTAAATCATAAATAAGAATAGTCTTTTCACCATCTCCTTTGTTTTTGTCTAAACCATACGCAAGTGATGCAGCCGTCGGTTCATTAATAATTCGCAAAACCTCGAGACCTGCAATTGTTCCAGCATCTTTAGTTGCTTGGCGTTGACTATCATTAAAATATGCAGGTACAGTAACGACTGCCTGTGTTACATCTGTACCAAGATAACTCTCCGCAATTGTTTTCATCTTGGTTAGGACCATTGATGAAATTTCTTCTGAAGAAAATTGTTTTATTTCACCTTTGTAATTAACCTCTACCATTGGTTTATCGTTTTCACCAGATATTACCTTGTATGGAAAGTGTTTTATATCCGATTGAACAGCGGAATCCGCAAATTTACGCCCAATCAATCTCTTCGCATCAAATACAGTATTGTGAACATTCATTGCAACCTGATTTTTAGCAGCATCACCAATTAGCCTTTCCGTTTCTGTAAACGAAACATAGGAAGGTGTTGTGCGATTACCCTGATCATTCGCAATTATCTCTACTCTATCATTTATATATACACCAACACATGAATACGTTGTACCAAGATCAATACCAATAGCTTTACTACCAGACATTTATATTTATATATGGTGTTTGTATTTATATATGTTTTTAACGATTTAGAGGATAGTAAAGTACGTCCCTTTTCTTATGCGGTGGAACAAATAGAATACGATTTACTTTATATGGTAAATTGGATAGTCGTTGCTCCAATAGATTTAAATGTTCATAAGGTGTTGCTATTTGAAGTCTAAATGGAAATTGCTGTAAATCTTCCTTTAAACCATCCTTCATTAATTCACCTAATTTTTTCAATCTTTCAATAATATTAAGTTGAGTAACCTTCTCTCCCTTAAACCATTGTACATCAGTTAATAAAAGAAAGAAACGATTATCTGTTGCATATACACGCACCGCCTCTATTAATGTTCCACTACCAGCATAAATTTCATTATCGATAATATTAGGAAAAACAAGCAGTACTTTTGGCTGCGTAAATCCAGGACCAAGTTGTCTACATATTAAAAAACATCTATTACTACCTCTGTATTTTGTAAAGTATAATAAAATTTCAAGATCATCTGGTACAGCAAATGCATAATAGCCTTTTGACAATACCGGAATATTATTATTTCCAAGTAATTTCATGCTTTTACTTTTTTCTGGAAGAGTTACCCGAGTATGAGCATATACATGCTCTAAAATATCCTTTTTGTCTTCGAATGCGGTTAGGTGCAATATATGCGAACCCCCAAATAACTTAGATGACGTCTTCATTTAACATTATATTATATTATGACCTATTCCTTATTCTGTTTTCACGTACAGAATTATTATTATAGATTATTAGTATTAATGGATGAAAGTATTATAAAATATGGATTATTTTTAGGTTGGTCCACAATGTTTGTAACATCTTGTCTAGAAATAGCAAACAAAGATACTGTTTTTAAAATTATTAAAAAGCAGGGGATGCGATTGTATTTAACTGCTTGGGCGCATACAACCGTGAATTCGACTATATACGGCCCGATTGTTTATTATTGGGTTGGTGATAATATAATTGATTACAGTAATAAACATAGTTATTTGAAATCTGTAATTAACACAAATAGTTTATTAGTAATACACTCTATAGGATATTGGTTAGTGCATATTATGATGCATAATAAAAGATTCTTTTTTATGCATAGATTCCATCATAAATTTTCTACCCATGTGTCTCCTGTAATAGCAATGGCAGTATCACCATACGAATATTTTTTTGCTTATATGTTACCATTTATAATTGGTTCCTACATAATAGTACCTAATAATATTGAACTAGTAATTGCAGCTGGAATAGTATCTATATGTAATTTGATTATTCATAGTCCATCTTTAGAATTATACAGTTATTTGATTCCTGAATCTTTAGTTACACCAATTAAACATCTAACTCATCATGAATTAATGAACACCCATTTCGCAGCACCAACATATGATTTAGACTTTATTTATGGACTGTTCCGTCGACGTGACAAAGGCCTCGATGCATGTCGTCAGGCATTAGAAGAAAAATTACGATGCATATCTAGTCCAAAATCAATCAAAATCTAAAAAGTAGATAAAATTATATACGTATTTAGTCATATGAGGAACTTACGTGTTATTTCTGCATTTTGTAATGTGGGACAACAAATTCCTGGTGTTGAACTTGGTTCAACTAGACTTTTGAAATATATTAGCCAATCGAATACTGTCGATTTGATTACAAACTTTGAATCAAATAATAGTTATATAAAGTTAAATAATTTAGTTAAAAAGTCACTATGGCATTCGCGCACTTGTATTTTGGGAGGAGACCACTCTATATGCTGTGCAACAGTACCAGCATTTTTTGATGTATATAAGGAAAATGGACACTTGTTAT
>TARA_B100001175_G_scaffold16116_1_pt1 | contig 48801 bp, 54 predicted proteins | sample TARA_B100001175 | Tara Oceans TARA_B100001175
ACAGGAAATCCATCTGATGACTATGAGAGAAGAGCTCCGGGATTGGCTGGAATGTGGGAAGGTGTCAGATACCAGATCTATGAAACCTTAGATGGTCATATTTTATTCATGGCTTCTGAAAAAGCATTTTGGAAGAATTTCTGTGAAGGAATCAGCAGAATGGATTTGTTCGAACGTTGGCCGGGGTCACAATACGCCGATCATGCTCGCAACAACGTAGAGCTTCATGAGCAGTTAAGAGAAATATTTAAAACTCGAACCAGTGTCGATTGGTTGAGTTTTGGGCAAGAAAAAAATGTTCCTATAGCTCCGGTTAATGACCATGAAACTGTCACGGAGGATCCTCAGTTCTCACACAGGATGCCTTTCATCTCTCAAGATGAACTTGGAGCGGATCAACTACCCCTACCGATTTATATTGATGGAGAACTGCCTAAGAATCCAACAAAAGCTCCTGGAGTCGGAGAACATACCGATGAAATAATGGCCGAACTCGGATTAGATCAGCAGACTATTGATGGTCTTCGCGAAAGCGGAGCGATAGGCGCCCAGAGAGAAGCTGATTAAATGACTCCTAATGCTTAGTGCGCTTAGCAGATCCGTGAAAGGCCATGTTGTGTTGATCACAGGAGCTGGTTCAGGTATAGGGCGCGCCACAGCCCATTTGTTCGCTGATCATGGTTCATGCGTAGCTGTGACCGATATTGAGGCACAACGAGTTGAGAAAGTTACGGAAGAAATTAACGAGAGTGGAGGAAAAGCTAGAGGGTGGGAACTCGATGTTACTGATGGAACAAAAGTAAAAAACGTTACTGAAGAAGTATCTCTCTGGGGGTCTGAAAACAACAAAGTGATTGATGTTCTTGTCAATAATGCTGGCGTCTCGCTGCCAGTAACTATCAACGACCCTTTGATGGAAGAACAGTGGGAGAGCGGCATTGATATCCTTCTTAGCTCACATATGCGTCTAATAAGAGCGTCTCTACCTTATTTGAGTAATTCTGTGGCCCCAAGAATTATCAATATTTCTTCAACTGAAGGTGTTGGGGGTTCAGCAGCAGCATCAATTTATACCGCAGCCAAACATGGAGTCGTAGGACTCACACGAGCTTTGGCCGTGGAACTGGGAGAGAGCGGCGTAACAGTTAATGCCGTGGGACCAGGTCCTATAAGAACAGGAATGACAGACGAGATACCTGAAGAGGCGAAACAAAAATTTGCACGTCGAAGAGTTCCCATTCGAAGATATGCAGAAGCTGAAGAGGTGGCTCACGCAATTCTGAGCCTTGCTTTACCCGCGTCGAGTTACATTAACGGACATTTACTGATGGTTGATGGCGGTATGACTATTAAAAATAACTGAATTAATTATTTTTAGCCTTGGAATAGACTCAAACTTTCATAAAGAACTGATGGGGTTTCACTACCTTTTACGTGTATGGCTATTTCAGTCAATATTAAGGTCCCAGCCTTATGTTCTTTAGCTTCTTTCATGCGTGTTCGGGCATGAACAGTGGAACCGGCTGGAACAGGCGCAAGAAAACGAAGACGGTCTCCTCCGTAGTTGATTACATTCTGAAAACCTTTTAAACGTGCACCTGAAGATCCTTCGAGCATCAGACTTAGAACTGGGACCAAGCTAAGTGTGAAGAAGCCGTGTGCAATAGTTGTGCCGAATGGTCCAGCTTTTGCTTTTTCTTCATCGATATGGATCCATTGGTGGTCTCCAGTTAGATCAGCAAAAGCATTTATCTTTTCTTGACTCAAGTCGAATTCTGGACCCCAGTCGCTCCATTCTTCGCTTACGTTGGCGTTCAATGCGTCTAAGTCATCAAAAGCAATTTCTTCCATTTTAATTTCCTTTTGGTTTATGTTTTATCTTCGGCGGCTTCTATTATGTCTCAACCAGCCACGGTAAGTGTAAGGATACCGCAGGTAACCATTGGAGGGAATGTGGACAGACATTATAAAGAGGCATGGGAAGATTTAACAGCTGATGGCGCTCCATTCTCTTGGTCCAATATTGAAATAAGAAATCACATGACCAGAGTCTACGATTCCGCCCCTGCGAACCTTATTGACATTTGGAGCATGTCCGTTACCCACGGTGAAAAAGACTATTTGGTCTATGGCGATGAGAGGATTTCTTATGGAGAAGCTCACTTAAAAGTGAATTGCCTTGCTTCATACCTCCACGGCCTAGGTATCAGGCACGGTGACAGGGTTGCAATATTGATGCGAAACTACCCTGAATGGGTTTTAACCTACTGGGCGGTTGCTTCATTAGGAGCTGTAGCAGTGGGTATGAATGCATGGTGGACAGGTCTAGAAATTGAATTTGCCGTAGACGATTGTGAACCAAAAGCAATTGTTTGTGATCAGGAGAGACTAGAAAAACTCACTCCACACTTGAGCACTCTTCGGAGTGAAGGAAATATTCATGTTGTAGCAGTTAGAACAAAAGCTGACCTGCCTGACGATGCTGTTCATTGGGAGGATGCAATTTCTAACGGTGATGAACTCCCAGATGTATCAAAAGTTTCAATTGAACCTGATGATGATGTATGTGTTTTCTACACATCAGGGACAACAGGTCATCCAAAAGGAGCAGTCCTAACCCACAGGGGAGCTGTTTCAAACCTATTAAATTTGGCGTTTTGGGGAGCAATGTCAAAATTAGCCGAACAAAAGGCGGTAGAAGCAGGTGAACCTCCACCAGGTTCTGAAAAGAAAGTTGGAGAAAGTAACGCAGGTTCTGTATTAGCGGTTCCTCTTTTTCATGTAACAGGATGTAACTGCTGCATGCATCCAGTAACTGCAGTAGGCGGAAAACTGATTCTTATGCATAAATGGGATCCAGAAGAAGCTTTAGAGATAATTGAAAAAGAAAGACCTACAACATTCACAGGTGTACCGACTATGGCACGTGAGCTTGTAAATAGTCCGGATTTCTCAAAAAGAGATACAAGTAGCCTCGACAGCCTTGGGGGTGGGGGAGCTGCAGTTCAGCCTGATTTAGTGCAGAAAATCGAAGAAAGACTTGAAGGTAGACCAAGCACTGGTTACGGACTGACCGAAGTTAATGGCGTTATAACAGTAAACGCTGCCCATTTCTTCCTCGCTAAACCGGAATCAGCAGGCTCACCTTGTCCCGTGATGGAATCCCGAATAGTTGATGAAAGCGGGAAAGATCTACCTTCTGGAGAAAAAGGCGAACTTTGGGTAAAGGGAGGGAATGTATTTCGAGGCTACCTGAATAGACCCGAAGCTAATCAGGAGATTCTTACTGAAGGTTGGTTCCACACCGGAGATATTGCTTATTTCGATGAAGATGGTTTTCTCTTTCTTGTAGACAGGGCTAAAGATATGGTTCTCAGGGGTGGAGAGAATGTTTACTCAGCTGAAGTCGAAGCGGCTATTTATGAGCATCCTTCGATAGCCGAAGCTGCAGTTTTTGCAGTTCCTGATGAACGGCTAGGGGAAACTGTTGGAGTCGCAATTTATTTACTTCCTGAAAGTACATGTTCAGTTCAAGAGCTGAAAGATCACGTTAGTTCCCTGATAGCGTCTTTTAAAGTTCCAGAACACATTTGGTTTGTAGATGAAGCGCTGCCTAGAAATGCAAATGGCAAGTTCTTGAAACGCGAGCTTAAAGAAAGACTTGTTGGTTCATAGAACTGGCAAGTGTTAAGAGGGGGAATTAATGAGTATTTATCTGGAGGACAGCAAAGCGCCAGTTCAAGAAGAAGTCACAGCATTTGATTTAGAAGTTACAGGCGAAATTCCCGAAGAGCTTGAAGGAAGATGGCTGCGCAATGGACCCAACCCTTTCGGATCTGTGGACTCTGAGGCTTACCATTGGTTTCTAGGTGACGGAATGATTCACGGCGTTCGACTTCGAGGAGGTAAGGCTGAATGGTATCGAAATCGATGGGTCAGAGGTAGAGATCTAGCCGAAAAGCTTCAGGAACAACCTCCAGAAGGAAGTAGTTTTGGCGATTCAGGGTTTTCTCCTAACACTTCAGTAATAGGACACGGCGGCACTACTTTCGCATTAGTAGAGGCAGGAACCACTCCTGTGGCAATGACATACGATCTAGAAACTATTGGGTATGACAATTTCGATGGAACGCTGCCTGGGGCATTTAGCGCCCACACAAAGTTCGATCCCATCAAAAAAGAGCTGCATGCGGTCTGTTACGCGTATCCAGATATTCTCGACCGTTTACAGCATGTGGTGATAGGGGAGGAAAACCGAGTAAAAAAAATTACAGATATTCCAATTGAGGGCATGCCAATGGTTCATGACATGTCACTCACTGAAAAATATGTGATTATCTATGATCTACCGGTTTGTGTTGATTTAGACCTAGCTATAGCAGGCGATCCTTTTCCATTGGCATGGCAAAATGATCGTCAGTCAAGGATTGGGCTATTGCCTCGCGATGGTCAAGCATCAGATATTGTCTGGTGCGAGGCACCTTTGTGTTATGTATTTCATCCTGTCAATGCTTTTGAAGTTCACGAAGATCAAGACGACAAGAAAATTATCATTGACCTTTGCAGATACGACCGAATTTTCCAAAAAGACCTTAAAGGTCCAGCAGGTGACAGCCCTTCTCAACTTGCAAGATGGACTGTTAATCCGGAAACTCGAACTGTAAGAGAAGAAATTGTCAGTGACATACCGCATGAGTTTCCGGCTCATGATCCAAGACTTGTAAGCCGCAGGCATCGCTATGCTTACACCGCTCTTGGGTTTGATCTCGGACCCACATATAGAACTGATATGGAAACCGGTGAAGTGATTTTTCATGAGCATGGTGAAGGTCGATTTGGGGGAGAACCAATATTCGTGCCACGCGAAGAATCAACAAACGAGGAAGATGGATGGATTTTGGTTTGTGTGAATGACCGCGGGGGTTCACCCGCCGAGCTCGTGATATTAGATGCCAACAATATTGAAGAAAAACCTATAGCTCGGATCCATCTTCCACAAAGAGTGCCTGATGGATTTCACGGCTCATGGGTTCCTGACAGTGTGGTGTCTCCTGATGAATAAGAACTATGCGCAGATTGAACGGCAGGAGCTTTGCGACTTATTTGAATCAGTTGGACCCGATCACCCCACATTATGTGAAGGTTGGAGTGCAGCAGATTTAGCCGCCCACCTAGTACTTCGCGAAAATTCTTTAAAAGCAATTGGTCTGGTTGCACCTGGGTATTTAGCGAAAAAGCTTGCTAAAGCGACCAAAAAATTAGCTCAAAAAAAATCATTTGAAGAATTAGTCGAAAAAGTACGCTCAGGGCCCCCTTTCTATTTAAAGAGGTTTGACGAAGCTATGAATCTTTTCGAGTTCTTCGTTCACCATGAAGACGTTCGAAGAGGAGCATCCGGGTTCATTTCTCGTACCGATATAGATGACCTTGAAAATGTTTTGTGGGCGAAACAAGAGCGATTCTCAAAACTTTTAGTTAGAGGTCTCAAAGGCGTCGACTTAACAATTTCAAATACTGCTGGAGAGACGATTTACTTAGGTGGTGGAGGTAAACCAGTAGTTTTAAAGGGTGCACCCGGTGAGATTGCATTGTTTCTTTTTGGTAGGCGTGACCACAGCGAAGTTGAGCTAAGTGGCGACCCTGAGGCGATAAATGAGATGAAGACAGGAAAACTTGGAGGTTGACTCCTAGAAATGTTTGTTCTTCAAATTAGTTAACGATTAAAAGAGCGGTCATATCAGGATGCAGAGCACAGAAGAGCGGATAACTTCCGGGTTGCGAAGTGTCAATCTGAAAATTGTCTCCAGGATTTAGAACTCCAGAGTCAAACTCTTCCAATTCGGGTGCGTCTGGTGTACCAGCACTGACTGTGTGGGGCACCGAATCGCTGTTATTGAAATAGACACTTTGTCCTGCTTCAACTTCGATTTCGTCTTCAAAGGCAAAATTTGTTACCAAAGATTGTTTTGCTCCTTCAGGGAAATTTTCACCTTGTACCAAAAATCTGTCTTCCACAGAACTGGTATCTCCGAAAGGAGCAATGTTTGGATTCCACATAGAGAAAACACCTAGCTCATTGTCATGTTCCGGATTTACCCAAGCGTGCATCATCCAACCTATAGTTTCATGAAATTTTCCGCCCAATTTTTCACATTCTTCTTTAGGTACGAAAGCATCGGTTCCAGTAGAGTTTCCTCTGCAAAGATTCAGATGCACATGCCAGTTATCGAGATTGCCGGTAAAGCCATCTGGGTGGCTATTGTTTTTTTGAGTTGGGGGGAGTATGAAAGCGCTCCCAACCAAAATCATTGGCTGCCCATCCCAGGCGCCATCGCGACACTGTCCGAGAGCCCCACCAGGAAGAGTCCCGTCTGCACGTGCATAAAGAATTATTTCAGGTTCCCCTGGATTGAATCCATCAGCAAAGGCATCAGCTCTTATAAAGTGTGAACCCATATTTGCGGTTTGTATTCGATCCGATAAATAACCTTTTTCACAAGCTTTGTTCACATCTCTGTGTTCTTCCAGAAATCCATTAAGTAAATCTAGTTCTGATACTAATTTGGTCAGTTCCTCTGGTGAGAGGCCCATCTGTTCAGGTATTGGAGAGTTAGATTCAAGAAGTTCTTTCAATTCAAGGTAAGAACATGGAAGATCTTCATCTTGACATCTAAATTGTGGACCTATTGGGCCTTCAACCAGTGTTGGTACAACTCCCGCTGAAGTTTGACGAAATACGTATCTTGTGAAGCCTGGAGCGCCTCCAGCGGAAGGGTCAAGATTTCCAGGTAGTAACCAATCACTATCCGATTGATCAAAGCTTGTAGCCTCGGCTATGTATTCATTTAACTGTTCTACATTCTTTATTGTCAACGGATCCATAGTCGTAGTAGGAACAGCAGCGGTGGTTGAATTTATCGAAGTGGCTTCTACAAAAAACAGTTGAAATTCAACAATTGCTTCATCTTCGACAGATACCACCACTGGAGCGGATGGGGCTTCAACCTGATAGTCGCTTAGAGTTACTTCAAATTTTCCTACCACCGTCATTATTTGGCCGACTAATTGAGCTTGTAGCTCTACTTCGATCTGGTTAGTTACCCCGTTTACTGTTAGAGAACCGGGAACAGTTGATTCAATCATCTGTTCACTATTTACGGGAATTGTTTTATTCAGAATGAATACTGCATTTGGGTGGGTTTTGGTGTTAAGAGCGCTTTGAACTTTTGAATCTCTCATGGACCGGTCAGTTCGAAGCTCTGTCAAATCAGCTGTTATCTCTGCTTTTGTAAGAGATCCTTCAATGAAATTAAGAGTGCCGTCCACTAGAGGAGTTCTTCCTACCGCTGTTACCTCTCCAATACCTCTTGCAAGTACTTCTTGTATACGAAAACCAACAAAAGAACTTGTTGATTCGTCAATACCAAAAGACCCAATTGACGTGTCAACCATCCACGTTCCCGCTACACCTCCAGTTTCAACTGAATCTAAAATCTGCGTTGTTGAAGTTGGAGCGATAGTGGTCGGCACTTCGGTAGTTGAAGTTGGGGAAATAGTAGTCGGCACGACAGTTGACGTATTAGCTACAGAGGTGGTCGTAGTGGTAGAGGAAGTTAACTGTGCGGCAGAGGCAATTTGTATAGCCGATTCCATGTCCGGTGGTGGTGGGGCATTGTCACGAAGAAGAAACCACCATCCAGCCAGAGCAGCTAAAGCGATAAGAGTTACTGTTGTTAAAACTAGTTTTTTTGTCATGTATCCGCCGATTTATCTTTGATTACATACTAGAAGAATTAATATGACGATCGCTCGGCAACTAGCAATTAGAATGACGGAGGCTGAGTTAGATTTCGGTTGTCGAATTTTGGAACTGTTTTTTAAAACAAATGTCTTAATTTTAATTTAGTAAATGGCTAGTTCGAGGTAGAGCAATGATTATGAATGAAGAGCTGCAAATTCGTGCTCAGAAAATAGCCGGGAGTAAGGCAGCTTCGGCTGTTTATGCATTGACGAGAGTTTTTCTGCGTATCTTTCTTTGGTCCTACTTGCGCGTGGAGGTTTCTGGGAAAGAGAATCTCTACGGAAAAAATGCTTTAATTATGGCTCCGGTACACCGCTCCAATCTTGATTCAATCCTGTTAGCACCACTTCACAAAAGAAGGATGAGAACGTTAGCAAAGGAGAGCCTTTTCAAGTTTCGCCCATTTGCTTGGTACCTTTCTGCTTTAGGTGGATTTCCTATCAGAAGAGGAAGTGCTGATAGGGAATCAATGAAAATTGCAAAAACTCTTCTGGAGAATGGTTCAACGCTTCTTGTTTTTCCTGAAGGTACACGTCAGGAAGGCAATCAAATAGGTGAACTTTTTGATGGAACCGCATATTTGGCCGCAAAGAGTGGAGTCCCTGTTGTCCCCATAGGGATTTATGGAACCGAAAAAGCTATGGGCTCGGGGAGTAAGTTCCCAAAACCTTACAAAGTCAGGATTTGTGTTGGTTCTCCGATCCCAGCTCCAGACAAGAATTCAAAACGTAGTTCGTTAGGAAGTTGGACACAGCAACTAACTTTGGAACTTCAAGCTTTACAAGACTCCGCTCAGACATCCGCTTAATAAGTCAAACTAAACGAACAAATATCAAGATCTTTTTATGTTTATGAAAAATAATTTAATTCCAAATAAAGCTTTTCTGGGACGAGTGAGTTCGGTTATCGCTATAACTCTGATGGCTCTTGCTCCCAGCATAATAAAACTTTCAGAAATGGAAATTTTTCGACTTATTTTTTGGAGACTTCTAGTAGCAAGTTTTTTTTACCTTAATCTATATATTTTCAGTAGACGAAAATTTTCCTTTAAAGAGATCCGAATTTCTCTTGTAGGAGGTCTGGTTTTTGGTTTTCAATTGATTTTATTTTTCTCTTCTATACGCGAGACTAGTGTTCTAAATGCAATGGTTATTGGCTCTCTCCAGCCAATAATTTTCTTGTTCATTGCTACTCGTTTTTTTAACGAAAGGCCTTCTCGTTCGATTTACTATTGGTCATTCTTAAGTCTTGCGGGTACTGCATTAACAATTCAAACAGGCAGAGAAGAAGGTGTAACCAGTCTTTCAGGTGATGTTTTAGCTTTTTTCGGAATGCTTTTGTTTTGTTTGTACTTTGTTATTAGCAAAAAAGCAAGAACGGAAATAGATTCTGTTCCCTATCAGTTGTGGTTAACTATTTTTGCATTGCTTCCTGTTGCCATCGCTGCTCTATCATTCGGTGAAGGATTGTCGCCGCCTACTGGCGAAGAATGGTTACCTGTCTTGATAATTTCATTAATTCCAGGGACCGGCCATCTCCTGCAGAATTTTGCACACGGGCATGTTTCACTCGTTTTAATGGGACTTATAAATCTTTTAGCTGTTGCAATTGTTCCCCTTTATGCATGGTGGCTACTGGAAGAAAAACCGGGCTTAGTGCAGCTAATAGGAATTGGAATAGTGATAGGAACACTAGCGATGGTAGTAAGCCGTCCAACTAGACAATTAACGGGAATCGGATAGATGAACAAAGGTTTAATACAGGCTGTGGGTGCGTATACGGTTTGGGGCATTTCTCCAATTTTTTGGAAAGGTCTATCAGAAATTCCCGCAATGTATTCTCTGACTCATCGAATATTTTGGACTTTCGTAGTTATGGCACTAGTCCAAACTATAAGACGTTCATGGCCAAGTTTCAGAGAACAAAATTCAAGTAGGCGTTCACGGATAATTGGGATTATGTCAGCCCTGCTGCTCGGCACAAATTGGCTTGTTTGGGTATGGGCCATGAATGCAGACAGAGTTATTGAAGGAAGTTTGGGTTATTTCATCAACCCTCTAGTAAGTGTTTTCCTAGGTGTGGTTTTCTTAGGAGAATCACTCCCTCGAAGACAGTGGGTAGCAGTGTGTTTGGCAGCAATTGGTGTTGTATGGCTAACAGTTTCAGTTGGTTCATTACCATGGGTATCTTTAGTTCTTGCAAGTACTTTCGGTTTGTATGGTCTTTCAAAAAAACTAACGAAGCAGACCTCAATAAACGGTTTGACATCTGAGATGTTTGTAATACTTTTGCCGGCAACCACCTACCTGCTGATTTCTTCCTTTAATGGGAGCCAAGCTTTAAATGAAACAAGTTATCTCGAGATGCTGCTTTTAATCACCAGCGGTCTTTTTACTGCAGCGCCACTTCTACTATTTGCAAATGCAGTCAAAGAAGTTAAATTGAGCGTCATTGGACTACTGCAGTTTTTAGCTCCTACCGCTCAGTTCCTTCTTGGAGTACTGGCCTACGACGAATCGTTCGACATGATGCAATTAGTCGGATTTATTATTATTTGGTCGGCTCTAATAATTTTTGTAACCGACAGCTTCAAGTCCTCGAAGACATCAAATGCAAGTAGCAATAAGTCCTAATTGAGTTCAGCAAGTACTTCTTTTACGAAAGGGCTAATTTCTGATCCAAGTTTCCGTTTATTGATTGAACGGGAGAAAATTACTTTTGCCCCCTTAGATTCCAAGAAATTAGTAAATTTTGACACCGCTTTTCCAGGGTTTGCAGCGTGAGTCATAAAAGCAACTACATTTTTCCCCCACAGAGGAGGAATGAGATTAAGTTTTCCTATGTCACCGGGACGATGACCAAAAAGAATTAAACCATCCACCCAAGTTCCTACGAAAATAAGATCAGCATTCGCCAACTCTTTGAAATCGAGATTTTCAGCTGATCTAACGGTAACTTTGCTTTCTGAGGAAGCAATCGCTCCACCTATAAGTTCTGCAGCTTTTTTTGTATTACCGGAACGGCTTTGGTGTATTACAACAATGTTCATCTGCAAAACCTCTTATATGCATCTATGGTAGAAAGCATCGGTTACAACCAATGCAGTAGAAGTGTATCAACTAGACATGGCCAGCAAGTAGGGATGTAAATGGGCAAATTAGAAAAAAAAGTTGCTTTGATAACAGGAGGAGGTTCTGGTATAGGTAAAGCTACAGCCAAAAAGTTTGCAGATGAAGGGGCCTTAGTTGTAGTACAGGACTTTAATGAAGCCTCCGCTGAGGAAGTTGCTGCGAGTCTCACAGGTGTCGGACATTTTGCATTAAGCGGTGATGTTTCCAATGAACAGGACATGGAAAATGTTTTTTCGGAGGTCAAGAAAAGATGCGAAACGCTAGATGTCTTAGTAAACAATGCTGGTATATCTGGTAATCCTGAGGGTTTAGGCAGTATTAGCCACGAGTCCTTTATGAGAATGCTTGAGGTTCATATGGGTGGAACTTTCATTTGCACACAATCTGCTCTGCCGTTAATGACCGCAGGCGGTTCTATAGTAAATCTCTCCAGTATTGCTGGTTTAGCCGGATGGGGACCGGTTCATTATGCATCAGCAAAAGGGGCAATTTTAGGTTTTACAAGAGCTTCAGCTCGAGAATTGGGAGGATTAGGAATTCGCATTAATGCTGTAGCGCCTGGGGTAGTTGAAACACCTATGACTGAGGATTTGGATGAGGCATTACTAGCTCCCTTAATAATGATGAGTCCTCTCGGTCGGATAGGGAAAGCAGATGAAATCGCTTCAGCAATCTTGTATTTAGCTTGCGATGATAGTTCTTTTATTACAGGTCAGTGGATTTCACCGAATGGCGGGTTAGTAACTATTTAGCAGTAGATCTGGCTATCAAGTCAATTAAGACCCTAACAACCTGGTCGGGTTGGTCTTCCTGAATGAAGTGACCCGCATTTTCAACTGTTGTATGAGGTTGACCATCAGCGCCAGGAACAGCTGATATAAATGCCTTTTCACCCCCGCTGGTAACAGGATCTTGATCACTGAAAGCGCAAATTACCGGCTTATTGAAATTTTTTAGCGTTTCCCATGCTTTTTGGTTAGAAGACGCGGAAGGGTTTTCCAGGGAAGTGGGAACAAGAGATGGCCATATTCTTGCCCCCTCTTTGAAAGAATCATCAGGGAAAGGGGCATTGTATGCATCGATAACTTCTGGTGCTAAGTCTGTTAAACAACCTCCATTAACGATGTTTCCTATTGGAAAATCTTTTGCAGTTTGCGAGAATTTTTGCCAAGCCATAAAAGCTTCCGTGGGTGCGGCACTCCCATCAGGTAAACCAGTATTTGATAAAACCAGACCCGAAAACTTCTTTGGATTTGCAGCTACCAGGCGTAGCCCAATTAGCCCACCCCAGTCTTGACCAAAAAAGAAAATCTCTTCAGGAGTATTTGCGTCTAACCAGTTTTGCATCCACACCACGTGTCTTTCGTATGTGTAATCAACTTGATTAGACGGTTTATCTGATTTTCCAAAACCAACCTGATCTGGAACCAATGATCTGATTCCAGCATCTGCCAAACCCGCCATGATATGTCTATAAAGAAAACCCCATGTTGGTTCGCCGTGCAGTAAAAGTACTGTAGGGGCATCAGAAGGACCCGATTCAACATGATGCATCCGCAAGGTGCCCCCATCTCCATCTGGCACCTCAGAGTAGTGAGGCTCGTACGGCCAATCGATCAGAGTGTCAAATTGTTTTTCAGGTGTTCTTAAAACTTTCATGACGGGGCAGTTTACCTTTTTTGATCAAAGAGGCTATCGAGAGATTGATCAACCATTTTCGTGTCTTCAGGTGTAATTGCCTCAAATGAATTGATCCAAGTCAAACTTGCATAGTCATTCATAACAGCACCGACATCAGTTTCGATTGGTTGACTTACAGGGTCGCCCCAAGACATTTGTACCCTGTACGAGTTTTCATGTCCAGGTTTGGGTTCTAATTTTGCTTCAGTCATCGAACGAGTTGAACGTTTTGCTACCTTCGTGTAGCTCCAACCTTTTAGTTCATCTATTGGTTTATTTGGGACATTGATATTCAGAACTGCTGGTTGTTTCGGAGGGTCAGAAATAATTGCAGCCACAGCTGTTTTGGCAACTTCGGCGGCAGTTTGCCAAAACTGATTTTTGAGAACTTCTTCAATACCCTGCCCTTCAATTCCCCAGCCTGTAACCGCTTGACTCACAGCAATACCTGTTATTCCAGCGTTTCTAGCAGTAAAAGCAGCACCGAGTGTTCCAGAGTGGTAAACGGAGTTTCCAACATTGCTACCGGGATTGATGCCTGAAACCACAAGGTCGTAGGAGTCGTCTAAAACTCCTCGCGTTGCATACATGACACAAAGAGCAGGCGGCCCACTTATAGCCCAAGATTTTTCAATTTTGTCAATATTGACTTGATGAACTTCTGGTCTAGAAATGTGAAGCGCTCCTATGGCGGCCCCAGCTCCCGAATATTCTTGGTCAGGTGCAGCAATTGTTATATCTCCTAGATCAAGCAGGGAACGCGCCAAGACATGAAGTCCCACTGAATCAATCCCATCATCATTAGTAACTAATATCTTCACACTCAAGACCGTATCTACATCATTGATTGTTTAGGTTAAAACTCTAATAACGAGAGATTAATTGTTTTTTTCTTGAGTTCTTAGTTCTTCTTCAAGTGATTCCCATAGACGCATTAAATCAGAAGCATTATCTTTAGCAGCTTCATGTTCTGCTGCTAAAGACTCAGCTTCTTTTGGATTTTTAAATAGATCAGGATCATTAAGTTTTTCTTTTATTTCCAACAGACAAACTTCTGCTTTTTCCCAATTCTTTTCAACTTTTGCGAGTTCACGCTTCAACTCGCGAATCCCTCCATTGGGTTTTTCCGATTTTCCTTTATTTGTTTTAATGCTCTGTTTCGGAGCATTTGTTTTTGTTTCATTGAACGACGGGTTTATTATCTGATCAGGCACACCGATATGAAATTTTGCTTTAGATTCTCGTACTTCGAGGAGATCATCTGCAACAGATCTTATGAGATGTCGATCGTGTGTGATCAGTATTACAGTTCCTGGGTAAGCGCTTATGGCATCTTCAAGCACATCACAGCTTGGTAAATCAAGATGGTTGGTCGGTTCATCAAGAATAAGTAAATTTACAGGCATGCAGAGAGCTTTAGCGAGAGCCAATCGTGTCTGTTCACCACCTGAAAGGTCTGAAACAAGTGAGTCAACTGAGTCACCCCTAAAGCCGAAAGAAGCAAGGTATGTCCGAAGATTTCTGTTGGACTCTTCGACTTTAGGAACTGTTCGCAGTTCTCCTAATACAGTTTTTTCAGGGTCAAGTATTTCTGTTTGCAACTGATCAAACCAAGACATATCAACATTTTTCCCATGAAAGATATTTCCACTGGTTTGTTTCAGTTCTCCCGTAATCAGCCTGACTAGAGTAGTTTTACCAGCGCCATTAGGTCCGACTACGGCGATAGTTCGGCCTCTTTCGATAGTAAAAGATAGATCCTCTAAGACCATTTCATTTTCGTAACCAGCTTGTACATCTTCAAACTCCACGACAATCCGAGAGGAGCGACGCGGTTCCGGGAAATTAAACTTGCTTTTAGCGTTTTCTTCGCTTTCAATTTCGATTTTTTCGAGCTTTTCTAAAGCCTTCACTCGGCTTTGCACCTGTTTTGCTTTTGTGGCTTTATATCGAAAGCGTTCGATAAATTTTTCAGTGCCAGCTATTTCTTTTGCCTGTTGGGAGGCTAAAGATTTCTGATATTCGATACGTTCTTCTCTTGCTACAACAAATTTTCCGAAACTACCGATGTACTCAGTCGCGCGACCCGCAGAAATCTCAATGATACGGTTCGCTACTCCATCTATAAAGTCTCGATCATGACTCACGAACAAAAGTCCGTTATTCCACTTCCCCAAGTAAGTTTCCAACCAAGTGACACTGTCAACATCCAAATGGTTGGTTGGTTCATCAAGAATTAGAAGATCTGGCTTAGACAATAGAAGGCGCGCCAAAGCGACTCGCATTTGCCAGCCTCCGGAAAGCTCACCTATATCACGTTTATGATCATGGGGTTTAAAACCTAGTCCAGACAAGAGGCGATGTGCTTCAGCTTCAATTGCGTACCCTCCAATTTGTTCAAATCGCGATTGTGCTTCTCCGAATTCAAAAAGAAGTTCTGATTTACCTTCACCATTTACTTTTTCGAGCTCCGAGCTAAGTTTTTTTAAGCGGATTGCTAATTGACTAGTGTCTTCTGCTCCCGACAGAACTTCTTCTAAGACATTTTTACCTTTACTTGCTTGAAGCTCTTGAGGAAGGTAACCAATTTTCATTTCTTGTGGTTTATAGATATCTCCTTCATCAGCTTCTTGAAGACCAGTTAATATCTCCAATAAAGTCGTCTTACCGGTTCCATTGCTGCCAATAAGCGCGATACGACGGCTAGATCCCAGTTGAAGAGAAACATTCTTAAAAAGTGTTCTAGATCCAAAAGATTTATTCAATCCGGAAGCAGTCAGCACATGAGTGAGACTACATCCTAAGAAGCAATAGAAGTAGCAGTAAAGCTAATTACCGGCAGAATTCCATCTTATAACTGCGGCAGCTGAGGTCATCCCCGCTCCGAATCCAACTAGAAGCAATAAGTCATCCTGTTTAACTCGCCCCGAGTCTATTGAATCTATAAGGGCTAAAGGAATAGAAGCTGCGGAGGTATTACCGGTTCTATCCATCACTAACGCTGCTTTTTCTTTTGCGATCCCTAGACGCTTCATTGCAGTATCGATAATGCGTACATTGGCTTGATGGGGGACAACAAGAGATATCTCACTGCTCGTCACTCCAGCTTTTTCCATAGCTGTGTTAGCAGCATTTTCCATAGCTATAACAGCGCGCCTAAAAACCTCTTGTCCGTGCATAACTATTTTTCCGCCGTGTTCACAATAAAGAAGGTCTGCGGCAGAACCATCAGCCATAAGATCCCATCCGAGAAAACATGGCTGTTCTGAAGTTCTTTCGATAACGACTGCTCCCGCACCGTCACCGAATAGAACACAGGTTGTTCTATCTTCCCAGTCTGTGAATGTGCTAAGAGAGTCACTTCCAATAAGTAGAATTTTTTCCATTCCACTATCAGCAAATTGCATTGCAGTAACGAGTCCATAAACAAAACCTGAGCAAGCAGCATTCAGATCGAAAGCGCCGCAGGACAAACCAAGATTATTTTGCACAATAGAAGAAGTAGCTGGCACTACCTTGTCAGCGGTCGTGGTTGCAAGAATAAATAAGTCTATTTCTTCAGGTTTTACTCCAGCCTTTTCTAATGCCGCTTTGCCAGCATTAGTGGACATTTCACTTACTTTTCCATCAATGTGTCGAGAAGAAATTCCACTTCGTTCTCTGATCCACTCATCTGAGGTGTCAACCATTTGAGACAGTTCATCATTTGTAAGGATTCTCTCAGGAAGATCTATAGCCCAACCTGTAATTCTCCCAAATGCCATTCTCAAACCCCTCAGTAAAAATTTTTCTAAATGACTTGTAACAAAGGTAGCGCTTAAAACCCAAAAGATGTGTTTCTCCCTTTTTTGCCACTAGGGTCAGTCAGTTATGAACGACCATGAAATAGCAGGTCTTTTAGCAAGGGAAGCCGGTGAATTGCTTTTAGAGCTGCGAGAACAAGGCTTTGATAAAGGAGTTTCGGGTTATCAATTAGAGGTGATAGCAGACCGCGAGGCTCATTTGCACATAAGTAAAAGGTTGAGCGAGTTACGTCCTAATGATTCTTTGCTATCCGAAGAGGGGCGAGATGATAAGGCCCGTTTGGAAGCCGAAAGAGTATGGATCGTCGACCCTCTTGACGGTACACGAGACTTCGGACGTATAGGAAGTGTTGAATGGGCAGTGCATGTTGCTTTAGTGACAGGTGGTCAACCTTTGGCTGGAGCAGTTAATTTACCGGCCATAGGAACCCTTTACGGAACACTTCAAACTTCAACAAAACAGGATTCTGTCAATAACCCTCCCGTTGTTATAACTAGTCGATCACAATGGGGTGAGGCCGAAGCGGTTGCAGCCTCTGTAGGAGGAGTAGTTCGTTCAGTCGGTTCAGCGGGAGTCAAGGCTATGGCTGTTGTGGGTGGAACTGCTGATATTTATGTGCACCCCTCAGGTCTATATGAATGGGACGTATGCGCTCCTGCTGCAGTAGCTGCATCTGCTGGGCTGGATGTAAGTGGAGTAGATGGTTCTTTTTTAACATACAACAAAGAAAGGCCAGTAGTTCCTGGGCTTTTAATAAGTAGACCTGAATACACCTCTGCAGCTTTAGCTGCTTTGCATTACTGAAAAACTTTAAGAAAGTTATTTTTCACGCTATTCTGGAGTTTCCTGTAATTAGAAGGCGGTTGGAATCCGTCACTGTCCCGCAACTGTGTTCCTCATTGAGGTAAGTCAGACCTGAGAGTAGGAAAAAATAAACCATAAGTTCCCGAGGAGGAACGGTTAAGGAATGAAGTTTTTCTTCTCCCAACCGTGGCTTTAAGGGGAGGAGGAATAATGAAATTAAGAAACTATTTATTTTTGCTTGTAGGAGCGCTTAGCTTTTTGAGCCTGTCTTGCAGTTCTGATAGCTCTACTGGATCAGTCCCGATTTCGGGTGAGTCTTCCAGTGTTGAGCTAGCAGAGAGGATTATTTCACTGTCTCCAACAGCAACTGAAATACTTTTCGCTATAGAGGCTGGGGATCAAGTTGTGGCTGTTGATGATCAATCAAATTTTCCTGCTGAGGCGCCAATGACTTCACTTTCTGGCTTCACGCCAAATATAGAGTCGATTGCTGAGTATCAACCTGATCTGGTAGTTGCGTCTTACGACCCAGGTGATCTAGTTAGTGGTCTTGAAGCATTAGATGTAACGACTGTACTCCAACCTGCGGCCTCGTCGATGGAAGATACATATTCGCAAATAAACGAGTTAGGTGTTTTAACTGGACGCCAGTCTGAAGCTAGTGAATTAATTGAGAGAATTAAATCAGACCTGGATGGAATAGCATCTAAGGCGGTGGGAGAAGGATTGACCTACTACCACGAGATTGATAACACTTTTTATTCACCAACTTCAAAGACATTTTTAGGCAAACTTTATTCACTTCTTGGTCTAGTAAATATCGCAGACCCAGCAATCGAAGGTGGTTTCGGATGGCCACAGTTGTCGGCAGAATTTATAATTGATGCAGATCCTGATCTAATTTTTCTGGGTGATGCCGATTGGGGTGAGTCCGCAGAAACTGTCGCTGCCCGACCGGGTTGGGGCTCTCTAACAGCTGTACAAAAAAGCCAAGTTATTCCTGTTAGCACAGACACCTCAGGGCGTTGGGGTCCACGAGTAGTGGATTTCCTTGACTCTGTTCGTTCTGCAATTGAAAAAATCTCAGGCTAGTGAATTAGAGTGTTCCTTTCTGCCAATGAAAAGGATCGTGCATCAAAACCTGTTGCTTTAAATAAGTCACAACTGTGTATAGCTGTAATAGCAGTATTGATCACAGCTTTTGCGGGTTTGGTTTTCGGTCCAGCAGATCTTGGCATGAAAGCAGTAATTCAAGAGATGTTAAATAGGTTGCCTCTGGTTGATTTTGATTCAGGGTTGAGCTCAAGACAGCAAGCAATTTTGTTTGAGATTCGACTTCCCAGAGTAGTTTTGGGTCTTCTTGTGGGTTCGATGCTTGCAACAGCAGGTGGCGCCTATCAGGGAGTTTTTCGCAATCCACTGGCGGACCCATACCTTCTCGGTGTTGCTGCGGGTGCTGGATTCGGGGCAACATTGGCAATAGTTTCAGGTATTGGAGACGGGTTGGGTTTTTTAGACCCGGTTCCACTAGCTGCATTTGCCGGAGCCCTTATTGCCGTGGCTTTAACATACACAGTGGGCAGTGGCCGTGGCAGGTTGGATCAGGTAACGAGCCTTGTTCTCTCTGGAGTTGCAGTGGCTAGCTTTTTTACAGCAGTTCAAACTTTTATTCAACAAAGGGAATCAGAAACCATCCGCCAAGTTTATTTTTTCGTTTTAGGTCAGCTTAGAACTGCAGGTTGGGATGAAGTAATTCTGTTAGCTCCGTACACAATTATTTGTATTTCAGTAATTTTTCTAGCTAGAAGGCGTTTGGATGCTTTAACCGTAGGCGATGAAGAAGCTGGCTCTTTAGGTCTGAACGTCAGACGCATGCGTTTAATCACGGTCATTGCTGCTTCACTAGGAACAGCTGCTTCAGTTGCTGTGAGCGGACTCATTGGGTTTGTTGGGGTAATCGTTCCGCATACGATCCGTTTGATTTTTGGAAGTAGTTACAAGGTGATAATTCCTTTAACAATCTTTTTTGGCGGAGCATTTCTAGTGGTAGCAGATTTGGTTGCACGATTAATTCTTCAACCCGCTGAAATACCCATTGGAGTTGTTACAGCTTTTCTTGGTGCACCTTTCTTTGTTGTAATTCTAAGAACAGCTTGGAAAAACTAATGAAGGCTATTGATTGTAAAAACGTTTCTGTAACCCTTGATGGATATGAGGTTTTAAAAGGAATTGATCTTGAAGTCGAGGTGGGCGGTTGGACAACGATTGTTGGTCCTAATGGGGCAGGTAAAAGCACTTTAATAAGAGCCACTGGTGGAATTATAGAATCTTCAGGAAGCATAAAGATAATTGATAAAAACGTCCAAGATTTGAAACATAGAGAATTAGCTAAATTTGTTGCTGTTGTATCGCAAAAGCCAGTGATTCCTCTGGGGATGAGAGTTATGGATTATGTACTTTTAGGAAGGATTTCTCATCTAGGTTTTTTTGAATCTGAAGGTGAAAGAGATATAGAAACTGCACTATTAGCACTTGAATCATTAGATGCTTCGCATCTGTCGGACAGATTTGTAGGCACTCTCTCCGGCGGAGAGAAACAACGTATTTTAGTCGCACGAGCATTAGCTCAGAATTCTCCGGTGCTTTTGCTGGATGAACCTACTACAGCATTAGACATGGGTCATCAACAAGAAACCTTAGAGCTTATAAATCAACTGCGAGTGGAAAGAAACTTGACTGTCCTCTCGACCATGCACGATTTGACTCTTGCCGGTAGGTATAGCGAGCATCTAGCAATGCTTGTAGGAGGAAGAATTGTTGCTGAGGGTTCTGCAGAACAAGTTCTTACAGAGTCGTTAGTGTCTAGTCATTATGGTGCTCGTGTAAAGGTAATTGATGACAAAGATGGCCCAATCGTAGTTCCTTTACCAAATTGATTTTTATTAACTTAATTCTGCTAGTACGTTAAAGAAAATAATTTTTAGGAGTAGATATGACTGAAACTGAAAAGAAAACGGCAGAAATTTTTGATAAAAAGATGTCTTATTTAGATGTCGGTGAAGGCGATCCGATTGTTTTCTTGCACGGGAATCCCACCTCCTCATATTTGTGGCGAAACATAATACCGCATGTATCTGAAATGGGTCGATGCATAGCGCCTGATTTAATTGGTCAGGGAGATTCTGACAAACTTGACAGCTCTGGTCCTAACTCCTACAAGTATGTAGAACATCGTAAATATTTATTTGAGTTATTGAAACAAATCGGAGTTGACTCAAATGCAACTTTTGTCGTTCACGATTGGGGTTCTGCTTTAGGTTTTGATTGGGCTATGCAAAACCCCGATTCAGTTAAGGGAGTTTGTTATATGGAAGCAATTGTGAGGCCTTTCGAATCATGGGATGACTGGCCAGAAAATGCACGTGGTATTTTTCAGGGTTTTCGTTCAGAGTCTGGAGAGGATATGGCTCTAGAAAAAAACTTGTTTGTTGAAGGTGTATTACCAGCAGCCATATTAAGAGACTTGGAAGAAGAAGAGATGGCCGAGTATCGTCGTCCTTTTTCCAAATCTGGTGAGTCTCGTAGACCTACGCTCACATGGCCACGTGAAATTCCAATCGAAGGGTTTCCGGCAGATGTCACGGAAATAGTTAGTGCTTACGCAAAATTCATGTCGGAGGCATCATTCCCAAAATTATTTATTAACGCAGAACCAGGAGCGATATTAAGTGGCAAACAGAGAGATTTTTGCCGCCAGTGGCCAAATCAAACAGAAATTACTGTCGCAGGTAACCATTTCATACAGGAAGATTCACCAGATGAGATTGGCACAGCGTTGAGTTCTTGGTATTCAAATTTGACTAGCTGAGATTCACCGGCGTCGAAACTTCTGAAAAGAAGTCTCCACCTTTATCATCCATAACAATAAAGGCGGGAAAGTTTTCAACTTCTATCTTCCACACTGCCTCCATGCCTAGTTCTGGATAGTCAATAACCTCAACTTTGCGAATTGACTCAGTTGTCAAGCGGGCGGCAGGCCCTCCAATAGAACCAAGATAAAAACCACCATGCAGAGAACAAGAATCAGAGACTTGTTTTGAACGGTTACCTTTTGCAAGCATTATTAGACTGGCTCCAGCAGACTGAAATTTTTCTACGTAGACGTCCATGCGTCCTGCAGTGGTTGGGCCAAAGGAACCTGAAGCGTAACCTTCGGGTGTTTTTGCAGGACCCGCGTAGTAGACAGGGTGGTTTATCAAGTAGTCAGGCATGGGCTCACCAGAATCTATTCGTTTAGCAATTGCGGCATGAGCTACGTCTCTAGCTACCACTAAAGTCCCAGTTAAAGCTAGACGTGTCTTAACTGGGTACTTGCTTAGTTCAGACCTGATCTCATCCATCGGTCTGTTCAAGTTGACAGGAACAACTTCACCAGAAAGTTGATCATCAAGTGTTTCGGGTAGAAAGCGGGCTGGGTCCTCTTCGAGCTTTTCTAAAAAGATGCCTTCAGAAGTTATTTTTCCTAAAGCTTGTCTATCTGCAGAACACGAAACTGCTATACCCACAGGATTGGAAGCCGCATGGCGAGGGAGTCGAACAACTCTTACGTCATGACAAAAGTATTTACCTCCGAATTGAGCACCGATACCAAATTCTCTAGTCAAGTCTAGAATTCTGCTTTCCCATTCGAGGTCACGAAATCCGTGGCCGCTTGCACTTCCCTCAGTAGGTAAATGATCCAAATAGCGAGCAGAAGCATATTTAGCTACTTTGAGATTGTATTCTGCAGAAGTTCCTCCGATTACGACAGCGAGATGATAGGGGGGGCATGCCGCAGTCCCTAAAGTTCGTAACTTTTCATCTAGAAAACTAATTAAATGATCAGGTTCCAAAAGGGCTCGAGTTTCTTGAAAAAGGAAACTTTTGTTGGCTGAACCTCCGCCTTTCGCCATGAAAAGAAACTTGTATGCGTCACCCGGAACAGCTTCAATCTCAATCTGCGCAGGTAAATTCGTTCCAGTATTTTTCTCAGTAAACATATCTATGGGCGCCATTTGAGAATAACGAAGGTTCGAAGTCGTGTAAGTGTCATAGACACCTCTAGAAATGGCTTCTTTGTCGTCTATATCAGTTAAAACCTGCTGACCTTTCTTAGCGATAATCACAGCGGTTCCGGTATCTTGGCAAGACGGTAAGACGCCCCCAGCGGCAATATTGGCATTGTGGAGTAGTTCCAATGCTACGAAACGGTCATTTTCTGAAGCCTCTGGATCTTTTAGTATTTCAGCTAGTTGAGCTAAGTGGCCTGAACGAAATAAGTGCGCTATATCCCGCATTGCAGTTGAGGTGATTAGTTGTAAAGCCTCTTGCTCTACTTTAATAAACTTTTTACCCTCCGGCCCTTCTACTTCAGAAACTCCCGAATCTCCTAAATGATTAAATTCTGTTTCTTCGTAAGGGTCGTTTAAAAGAGGAAGAAGATCCGTGTATTCAAATTCGGAGATTTGGTTATCTTCTGACATATCTCCAAACTACCCCTACATGCGGTACTAGTTCGTTGATTAAATAATGAATATTTTACTTCAACCAGCTAAAAGATCAGAAGCTATTTGATCCCACATAGAAGAATCACCATTCGAGCCGAGGCTATAAAAAGCCATCCTGTCAACATCGCTCCCATATCTCTCAATCACGCCGGAAGCTATTTCTCCAGGTTCTCCTACAACTGCGAAAGTTTCTAACATTTCGTCATCTATAAGCGTGCCCATTTCTTGCCACGCTCCTTCTTTTGACATTCTGTTTAGTTCATCCTGGGCATCTCCCCAACCATGTAAATCTAGGACAGGACGGTAAGCAGGTGTAGAAGCATAGAAAGCTATTTGTTGTCTGATAGCTGTTGAAGAATTTTTGATTGATTCTTCGTTGTTTCCGGTCACAACAAAACCAGGTCCCACAATTTCAAAGGAATCTAAACTACGTCCCGATTTGTCTAAACCACGTTGCACCGCTGGAAGAGTTACCTCTTTTAAGTAGCGTTCGGTGCTGAAAGCATGACAAATAATTCCATCGCAAACCTCTCCAGCGACTTCAGACATGAGAGGTCCAACCGCTGAAATAAAAATTTTTGGATTTCCGTAATTACTAGGGCCTGGATTGAAAAAAGGTGACATCAGAGTGTGTGTATAAAAGTCACCTCTAAAATCTAGCCTTGAACCATCTTGCCAAGAGTCCCAGATTGCTTTAATCGCAGCCACCATTTCGCGCATCCTTGCTGCTGGTTTTGACCACTCCATTGAAAACCGCTTAGTGATGTGTGGTTTTATTTGGGTTCCAAGCCCCAGAATAAAACGACCCTTACTATAGTTTTGAAGGTCATAACCAATATTTGCAAGAATCATTGGATTACGGGCAAAAGCCACAGCGATCGAAGTTCCTAATTCTATTTTTTCAGTATGTTCCGCAGCGATCATATGAGGAAAAAACGGATCATGGCTCGTTTCTGCTGTCCAAGCACCAGAGTATCCCTTGGCTTCAAGCTGTTTAGCAGAATCAATTATTGGCTGAAATCCACCTTCCAGCGAGGTTGGGAATGCAGCTCCTAGGCCGCCATCAATTTTCATAGACATGACCGTAGCGCGGTGAAATAGAAATTTTGAGGTTTTATTGATTTTTGCTGAATAATGTTCTTCTAAACTCTTCTTGTGGCAAAAAACAAGAAAATAGACGATGAGTTGCATCTTTTAGCTGCCCGAAGGTTAAGAGCAGCTGGTATGCGCTACAGCAAATCTCGCAAAGCGATAGTAGAGGTTTTGGCTAGCGCTGGTAGACCTTTAACACTTGACGAGGTTTTGGATTTCCAATCAGATAAGACTCTGGCGCAAAGCTCTGTTTACAGAAATTCAACTGAACTTGTAGAAGCTGGTATTTTAAAATGCTTAGCATCAGGAAAGGATCACAATCGTTTTGAATTGGACGATTCAATAATTGGACATCATCATCATTTCGTATGTTTAGATTGTGGTGATATAGAAGATTTTGAAGTTCCCGAATACCTAGAAAAAGAAATTCTTGCACTAGAGGCTGAGCTTGTAAAAAAGGGACTGTCGGTTGAAGGCCATACTCTTGATATACAAGGGCGTTGTCACCAGTGCTCATAAAAATGGTAGGTGATTATGTTTCTCAAACGTAATGCGGCTCGAGTTGTTCTTCTCGACAACAAAATGAGAATTTTTTTGGTTAATGCAGAAGACCCAATTGACCCATTTAAAAAACCATGGTGGGAAATTCCAGGCGGAGGAATCGGCAGGGGAGAAGACAGCGCTACCGCCGCAGCACGCGAATTGTACGAAGAAACAGGTATCGATTCAATACAGATGGGACCAGTTATTTGGACTCAGCATGTGCAATTCACTTTCGGTGGTTACTACTTTGACAGTTACGAAAAAATTCATGTTGCATGGTGTGAGGGAGGAGAATACCGACCGCAACACCTAGAGGCTTTGGAAGCAGCAGCTTTTTTAGGAGCTAGATGGTGGGAAGTTAGTGAACTACTCCAATCAGAAGAACCAGTTTTACCAACTTTGCTGAGAGAACACATAACGCCGATTATTTCTGGAGATTTACCTGAAGAGCCAATCGATATTTCTCCGGCTCAATTGGATGAAAATTAATTTTGTTCTTTTTCTTCTCGTTCCGCTCCTCTGACTGCGTAGTGAAGCAAAATTGAGGGGGCTAGAACTACAGATCCAGCTATTAAAAGAACAGTTAGAGTTTTGGCTACCAGATTATTAAATTCGACAGTAAGTCCGACAGCAAAAATAATCAAAGAAAGAAGAAAAATTGAATATCCGATTTTTCGTCCGGTGTTAGCTATTAAAGAAGCTTGCTGACGGCGCATTAAGAGAGATTTTGAATTATCTGAACTTGTCATCTGCTACTCCTTGGAACCGCGGACAGTACCTATAAGTTCTTCACCACTTTTATATACATAACAGTGGACCCCTCTGAATCTAGCTTTTGAATCCTCAAAATTTGTTCGGTTCGGAGTCAGGAAACCTAATTTAAGTTCCGATAATTCATATATTTCACCAATAAAGTCTTCAAATCCGTCATAACAAACTGAAGTTGCAAAAGCTTGCATCTCTTGGTCTCCAGGCCATGGGGCGCCAGGTCCAGCAGGGTGCTCAATTCTGGAAAATATTTCATGCTGGTGTGGATATTCGCAAGAGACTTTTGTGTCGATCTCTACCAAGCGTTCAGCGTTAGTCCAAGAGTATTGATTAAAGCAGTCGCCAGCGGCAAGATTGTGTACATTCACAACCTCTCCTATCCAGTCAGGTGTGGGCTGTGAAGTCACTGTTGGTTTTACTTCAACGGCGCTGGTCGTACTGTTGATCGGCATGGTTTGGCTAACATTTTCGGTGGTTTTAGAACAAGCCACGAAGAGAAAAATAGAAGCAGAAAATAAAAGCAACAGGTCTCTTTCTCTATTTAAAGAAGGCATTAATTTAAACACAAGACAAGGTTAGGGGTGCTGAGTCGTTCTGGCGGTACCGTGGGCTCGTGTCTGTCGTAAAACTTGATGGTTTGGTAGCTCTTTTAGAAGGTTTTCCAGCTTTGACGGGAGTTGATCTTACTGTGGATGCTGGTGAAATAGTTCTTGTAAAAGGTCCTAACGGAGCTGGAAAAACCACTTTGTTGCATTTGTGTGCTGGGCTAATACAACCAAAGGAAGGGAAAGGCCTGATTTTAGGACACGATCTTTGCGCAGAAAGAAATGCAATAAGGAAAAAAGTCGGACTACTTTCACACAGTTCAGGGCTATATAGAGATCTCACAGTAATAGAAAATATTACTTTCTGGACTCAGATTGCAGGAGTTGAAAAATCAGAAATTGACAACCGGATTTCATGGGCCCTAGAACGAATGGATTTGGACAGCAAATTACAAAATAAAAAAGTCCGTTCTCTGTCTGCAGGTCAAAAAAGACGAACATCTTTGGCAGTTTTCATAGTTCGCAGACCAGACCTATGGCTTCTGGATGAACCCCACGCAGGGCTTGATCAAGAGGGCAGACAGGTTGTAGATAACCTTATTGAAGAATCGGTAGGAGCTGGAGCTACAGTCATTGTTGCTTCTCATGACCTGGAGCGTGTTTTAAAAATTTCAACACGAGTAGTTACTCTGTCTGGTGGTGCATTAGTAAATGTGGATCATGAGGGCAATAAATGAAAAGACTTTTTACTGACATTGGTCTTATAGCGGGTAAAGATTTGAAGATCGAATCGCGTTCAAGAGTTCTCACCAATCAAGTAGCCCCATTTGCTTTAATGATTCTTGTTTTGTTCGGGATTGCTCTCGATGCAGATCAACAATCTTTGCGGAATTTTGCTTCTGGTCTATTTTGGATTTCTGTTTTACTTTGCTCTTTAATGGCGATTTCTCGATCAATGACCATAGAGCGAGATGATGATGCATTGGCGGGGCTGAGTCTTTCAGGAGTTGATCCGATCGCGATATTTTTGGGTAAGACATGTGCGATAGCAATACAATTGTTGGTTCTTGAAATTTTCCTAGGTTTGGGCATTGTTTTGTTATATAGGTCAGAAATAGAAGATTTATGGCTGCTTGTTTCGACTGGTTTATTCGCGTGTATAGCAATATCCGCTCTCGGTACTATTTTCGGATTTTTAGCCTCAGGTCTCGGAGTTCGCGAAACGCTTTTACCTATTCTTCTTTTACCATTACTTTTGCCTGTTCTCATAGGTGCAACTCGAGCTTTCGACGATGCTTTAGGCGTTGCTGCTGTAAACGGTTGGAATTGGTTTGCTTTCGTAGCAGGTTTGACCATTATTCTTACCGGTGTTGGAGCAGGGGCAAATTATCTCATGGCAGAGAACTAAGAAAGATTGGTATTGGATAGATGACAGTTTCGATTACTACCGCATCAAAAGGATCGAAAATATTAGGGATCAGCTCAATCGTTGGATTCGTAGTCTTAGTACTTTTAGCTTTTTTTGTTACTGAGCCAGATATTAGATTTCACCCTGATACAGGTGAAGAGTTCGGACAGTTTGATGCAGTTCGGCTTCTTTATCTGCATGTTCCTATGGCAATAGTTACATATTTAGCTTTTGGAATCTGCGCAATAGCAAGCGCAGGATATTTAGTAAAGCGCACACTTTGGTGGGACTCCATGGCTCATGCTGCTGGAGAAGTTGGTACTTTAACATGTGCTTTAGTCCTTGTAACTGGTTCCATATGGGGTAGGCCCGTATGGAATACCTGGTGGGAATGGGGAGATGTGCGACTGATGAGCACTCTTATTCTTTTTCTGTTATTTCTTGGATATCTAGCATTGCGCGGGGCTTTCGAAAGCCCACAACGTGCAGCGCGTCCCTCTGCTGTAGTAGCACTTATTGCTGTATTAGATATCCCCCTTATAAATCGATCGGTAGAGTGGTGGGAGAATAGAACACTCCACCAAAAGTCAACATTGTCAGAACTTAAAATAGAAGATTTAACTCTTTTTACTTTAATGCTGGGAATTTTGGTGGCTTTACTTGTGACGGGATGGTTGATTTTGCATCGATTCAGAGTCGCATGGCTGGAACATGTCGAGTTTGAACAAGGAGTGAAAACTGCAATCGAAGAACGCAGACACGCAGACCAAAAGGATCAGTCGATATGACACATTTAGGTTATTTAATTGCAGGGTGGGGATTATCGTCGTTAGTAATTTTATTTTATGCTGTTCGTTTAATCAAAAGAGGAGCCCGGCTATCAGCAAGAGTTCCATCTGAAGATGCTCGGTGGATTACCTCATCGAAACAAAATGGCGGATGAAATCTTTGGAAGAGTTAACGCCTAGACAAGATCGAATTGAAAAGAAAAGCTCTGGTTTATTGCCAAAATTTTTTGGAGTGTTACTTTTGATTGCGGTTGTTATTGTCTTATTTCAGACGCTGGGAAATGCCTCTTTATTTTTTTATCCAGTCGATGAGGCAGTGGAAAAAAGAGTCGAACTTGAAGACAGACGGTTTCGCGTAATTGGAACTCCATTGCCTGGAATTTTTGAGACCACATTGTCTGGTCGACAAGTTCTCGTTTTTACCCTATGTGCGGAGGATATCTACGCTGACGTAGTTCATGAAGGTGATCCAGCTGAACTATTTAATCCTGGAGTTCCAGTAGTTTTACAGGGGTTTTGGAGTGAAACTAAACCCCCTGATTTAGAAAAACTTCTGTACTCGGCAAATGATGGTTGGCACATAGAGACCAACAGCATGGTAGTTAAACACGATAATGACTACAGGTCTGACCGTGCGGAATTAGAGTCTTGCGTAAGTGAATAGCATGCAATATTTGGCCCCCAAACAACTAATTGAAAAAAAATTATGAACGCAGATTTGGGAAACGTATTCGTAGCTCTCGGTTTGGCTTCGGCTTTGCTAGCTGTTGGTAATCAGCTTTATGGACTAATTTTTAAAAAATCATATTTATTATCACGAGTTCAAATTCCAGTGCTAATTATGCTTGTGGCAGCTGTGGGTCAAGTCGCTGTAATGGAAAGAGCTTTAATAACGCGTGATTTCACGGTTGCTTATGTTGCCCAAAATGGGAGCACCAGAACTCCTCAACTTTTTAACGTTGCTACTCTCTGGTCAGCACTTGAAGGGTCGATATTGCTGTGGGTGCTGATTCTTGTGGGGTATCTAGCTTTAGTGGTTTGGAGGTTCAAAAGCCGTCTTACAGATCCTCTTGTGGCATGGGCAGTAGCCGTCATGTCGATGGTATGTGTTTTCTTTTTTATATTACTAGTAGGACCCGCATACCCATTTGGAGAGTTTGACCCATGGCCAGGTTTTGATGGTCCAGGTCCGAACCCACTTTTACAGAATCATATTTTGATGGCGTTTCACCCTCCAATCTTATATCTGGGTTATGTGGGCATGACGGTTCCTTTTTCGTTTGCAATTGCTGCCTTGGTAACCGGAAGAATTGGAGAAGGTTGGCTTGTGCAGACCAGAAAGTGGACTCTTATTGCATGGGGGTGCTTATCGCTCGGCATAGTTCTAGGTTCTTGGTGGTCATACGAAATTTTGGGGTGGGGCGGCTACTGGGCATGGGATCCGGTTGAAAACGCCTCGTTTTTGCCTTGGCTTACCGCCACGGCTTTTTTACATTCTGTAATGATTCAAGAAAAGAAAGGGATGTTGAGAGTCTGGAATCTTTCCCTTCTTTGTGCAACTTTTTCACTAACTATCCTTGGAACTTTTATAACTCGTTCAGGTGTTCTTGAGTCCGTACATTCTTTTACTGAATCAGAAATTGGGCCTTTGTTGCTCGGATTCTTTCTTTTGATAGTCATTACTAGCGTTGGTTTGATCACTTGGCGAGGAGAGAGTTTGCGAAGCCCTGGCTCAATCAGCTCACCATTATCGAAAACCGGAGCATTTTTACTCAACAATCTTTTATTTGGCTGTTTTGCTTTTGTGGTTTTCCTTGGAACAGTATTTCCTTTGATCGTAGAAGCTTTAAATGGGGATCGAATATCTGTTGGCAATCCTTATTTTGTAAAAATGTCAACGCCCATCGGTTTCGCTTTGCTATTTATGATGGCTGTAGCTCCGGCTTTATCATGGAGAGAAACAAAACTTGAAGTTCTATCAAAACGACTTGTGCCTTCTGTCGTTTGTGGGTCAACAGCGATGCTTGTAGGTGTTCTTGTAGGCAGTAGAGGTTTTGTCCCAACGCTGGCTTTGGGTTTCGGAGGTTTTGCAGCTGGCAGCGCTATTAGGCAAATTTCATTTGGCTTCAAAACTGCAAAATTCAGAGGATTACTTGGAAGAAATGGTGGCGGCATGATAGTTCACTTAGGTGTGGTTATTTTGGCGGTTGCATTGGCGTGTTCGTCTTCTTTTTTGAGACAAGCAGAGTTCAAATTTGAGCAAATTGGTGACCAAGCGACTCTAGGAGGACATGAATTCAAATTTGATGGTATCGAACGTGTGGAACTTAGGGAAAAAAACAAAATTGTTGCAAATGTTTTTATAGATAATGAGCTGTTCAAACCATCAATAAATCAGTTCCCATTTGGAGGTAGGAGTATTGGGACTCCTACTACACGCTCAACCTGGAAAGATGACGTTCAGTTAGCTTTGTTGTCCGTCCCAGAAGAAGATGAACAGGCAAATACAGTGATTAGAGTCACAATCCAGCCTATGGTTTGGTGGATTTGGTTTGGTGGAGGTGTGATGGTTTTGGGAACTATTCTCTCCCTTTTTTCAAGAAAGAGAAGCCTTTCCGAGGAATCTGTTCTATCAAATAACGAAAATATTCAAGAGGCAGAAATTAATGAGCCCGTCTAAAACCGCATCGGCAGCTGTTGCCATCATCACAATTTTTTTAGTGGTTATTTTAGCTACAAGCGAATCAGGTGTGGAAAGAGTTAGAACCCATTTGGTGGGTGAAGTGGCACCACCGATTTCAGGCGAAGCTATTGATGGAAGCTTTTGGAGCCTTGACGAGGTAAGAGGAAGATGGTTATTAGTAAATTTTTTTTCTACGACTTGTATTCCTTGTGTGGAAGAACACCCTGAGTTACTTTCCTTCTCAGAAAACCAACCTGTAGATACCGGTGTCAGGGTTGTGAGCGTTGCTTTTGACGATGACCCTCTTTCAGTAGAAGCTTTTTTTGAGAAAAATGGCGGAGAGTGGCCGGTTTTAACTCGTGACACAAATCGCATTTCGGTCGATTGGGGAGTGGTAGCGGTCCCAGAGTCATATCTTGTTTCTCCTGCAGGATTTATTTCAGCAAAAATTGTGGGTGGGGTTAAAAGAAATGAGATTGAGAATTTAGTGTTAAGAGCGAAAAGAAAATCTGAATGAAAAGATTTAAGAAGCATCATTTAATTTGGGTTTTGTTTCTTGCTGTGGCTGTTTTGTCCCTCACTTTCTCGATAGTTTCAGAAAGTCCACCTTTAACAAATTCTGAACGAGTCAGTACCTTGGCGTCTGATTTTGCTTGTCCTGTTTGTGATGGACAGTCACTAGCTGAGTCGGATGTGCCGGTAGCGAAAACTATTAGAGCGACTATTTCGACGATGGTGGACGGAGGCTCCTCTGATGAAGACATAAGACAGTTTTTGGTTTCGAAATTTGGTGAAGATATTGATTACAACCCAAACAGTGATGGGGTTACTGGGCTCGTTTGGGTGATACCCGTGGCTGCTGGAATAGTAGCTTTTTTTGGAACGGTACTAATTTTATTGTCCTGGATGGGGAAAGAAAAAAATACTGTTAAATCAACACAAAGATTTTCTTTAGCGCTCCAATCATCTAGATGGGTTTGGATTTTGCTGGTTTGTTTCCTGGCGATTGGAGCAGGCTTTTTAGTAGCTAAGACAGCAGGTAGCAGAAATTCCGGTGATGCCATATCAGGTGAAATCAGAATGTCTCCACGAACTTTGCTGATCGAGGCCTCAGTAGCTCCTAGAGAGGAGGCAATTGAAATTTACAATCAAGTTCTTGAATTGCAACCTTCAAATGCTGAAGCGCTAGCTTACAGAGGCTGGATGTTGTGGCTTGGAGGCGAATTAGAAAACTCGGTTTCTGATATAGAAAGTGCCATAACATTTGATCCGTCATACCCAGATGCCAGAGCTTTTAGCGCAATAATAAATTTCAGAGAAGGGAAAATAGTAGAAGCTTCTGAAAATCTTTTACTAATAGATTCTCTTAATTCTTCACCTGTCATCAAAGACTTACTAGCGTCTAGTCGGTTCCGCGAGAGTGTTTCGAGCGAGCTTGCACGAAAAGGAGATTTGCTTTTGGCTTTAGAGCTAATCGATTCAGGTACCGAAAATGATCCTACAAATTCTTCACTTTTTGCTCACCGAGGTTGGTTGCTGGCCATCTCTGGTGACCAACAGTTAGCAGAACTGAGTTTGATTTCTTTGAATGCGTCTCTTGAAATCAATCCGCAAGACCCATATGCAATTGCTTACAAAGCTTTAGTAGAAGCAAAGATTTTTGAAAAAATGAATAGTTCCAAAAAATATGTTGAGAAGTTCAAAGCACTTCCAAATCCACCCCTGGAACTTGTTGAACTGTTGAGATTAGAAGGTCTTCTTTAGGTCTGGCTCAAATGTGATTCGTGGTAAAAACCACTCTCAATTTTTCCACTCAAAAAAATTAATTCCCAAATTGATGCTTTGCCAAAACCTTTTCTTTTCGGGATATTCATTCCTTTTAAAGTCAGAGACCGTATCAATTCGCTGATCACATCCCCATGGCTGCAAAGGATTGGGTAAGCATCGGAGTCTTCTGTTGTTGCAAGTTTTTCTATTAAGTCACTTGTTTGGCTAGTTGAGCCTTCTGAAAGTGAATTTGATAATTCGATTTGGATCCCAAACAGATCAGCAGTCGGCCAAATCGTTTGTTGGCACCTCACAGCCGTACTGCAAAAAATGGAAGAAATATTGATGTCTGAAAAGTATTTTGCGATCATTAAAGATTGATTTGACCCTTCTTCATTGAGAGGTCTTTCTGAATCATCACCACTCCAAAAAAACCTTTCAATTGCCGAAGCGTGACGAACAACAAAAATTTTCATAATAGTAAAAACAGTTGAAACATATTTAAATGAGAGGACAAGACATGATTAAATTGAAACTTGAGTAACACATACTTTATTGCCTTTAGGTAATGAAGAAGTGAGACTAGTTTCAGCATCACCATATAAAACGCTAAGCATTCCTCTAACTAGACCTTGATCGACTGCACAAATTACCGGATGTTCGATAGGCATACTTCCAAAAGGACAGTGTTCAGAAAGAATTCTTAGTTCACCTTTTTCAGACAGTTCCGCACGAGCTGAAAACCCATGAGATATTAGTGCATCCACAATTGCATCTGTAGCCGAACGAAAAGAACGTTGTGTTTCTTTTGTGCCTAAAGATTCTGCCATGGAACGCCCAACTTCTGCACCAACTTCTTCCGCTAATTTTTCAGCTTCTTCAGTTGGTAAAAGTGACAGGGTTCTAGCTAGAAGGCTTATAAGAATTGAATCCCTTCTCACATCTAGATTTAAAGGTTGATTGGGATTTGAAATCTTGTATGTTTTTGAAGGTCGACCTGCAGTTGATCCTGTACTCTTTTGAAGCGAAACTTCTAGGTAGCCGCCTGAAAGTAGTTTGTCTAGATGATGTCTGGCTACGTTTGGGTGAAGACTAAATTCTTCTGCTATTTGCGATGCATTGGTTCCTTCGCCACACTCGCGGATATGCAAATAAATTTCTCTCCTAGTTGGATCTCCAAAAGCTCCAGTTATAGCGGCAACTATGGAGGCGAACTCCGTATGGTCGAGAGATGTATTTCTCATACTTTTATTCTACTTAAGTTCTATCCTTGCTCTTTTGTTGGGAGAAAGATAAGAAAAATAACAGTAATTTTGCGGCGACAAGACGTTAAAACCGTTCTTCAGAAAGCATCTAGACGTTATTTTCTGAAGAACAGAAATGAATAAGGAATGGTTTAGGTATCCAAAAAAATAGAGCAGCAGTAGAGTTCCATTATGAGTGAAGAATCCCCGACAGAATCCCAACAAAGTGGACCGCCTGATGGGCCTCCTCCTCCTTTTTTTGAATCCAATGTAAAAACTCGGGTTCTTCTTGTGGCTTCGGGTAAAGGCGGAGTTGGAAAGTCTTCAGTCACGACAAATTTGGCAGTGGCTCTTTCAAAGCGCGGAAACGATGTGGCTGTAATTGATGCAGATGTCTGGGGGTTCTCCATTCCGAGAATGTTGGGCATTACTGAGCCACCAAGTGTTGTTGATGACATGCTGATACCACCTTCCGCACACGGAGTGCGTTCAATTTCTATGGGATTTTTTGCAGAAGAAGACCAACCCGTAATCTGGCGTGGACCAATGCTTCATAAAGCGCTTAATCAGTTCCTCACTGATGTTGCTTGGGATGAACCTGATTTTTTACTTATTGATTTGCCACCTGGCACCGGAGACACGGCTATATCTTTGGCTGGGTTTCTTCCAGATTCTGAGATGCTAGTTGTTACAACTCCACAAATAGCTGCACAATCAGTTGCACAGAGAGCGGCTTTTATGGCTGAGAAAGTCGATTTAGAGGTAAAAGGGGTGATAGAAAATATGTCCTGGTTTACCGGTGATGACGGTCAACGTTATGAACTTTTTGGTGAAGGTGGAGGAAGTGCACTTGCTGAAAAGTTAGGCGTTCCCTTGCTAGGGCAGATACCTTTAGTGCAGACGTTGAGAGCAGGTTCGGATAGCGGGAACCCAGTAGCAGCAGATACTTCTACTGAAATAGGATCAATCTTTGCTGAGATAGCAAGAGTAGTTGAAGAGGATATAAAACCTTCCAAGCGGCGTCATCGAGAACTAAAAATTAACTAATAGTCAGGGGATAATAAGTGGATTTACGTATTGGTATTGCACACATGCAGAAAGAAGTAAACCTTGAAATGGCTGATGACTTTGACTTAAGTGATTTTAAGTCAAACTTAGAAGAAGCATTAAAAAGTGAGACGGGTATTGTTTGGTTGACGGACGTTAATGGTCGCGAAGTAGGAATCCCCGGTAACAAAATAGGTTATGCAGAAATTGGTATTCAAGACTCAGGTCGTCCTGTTGGCTTTAGCTAAATCTTTGTGAGCAATTGAAAGTCAATGTGAAAGATCGTTTGACATGGCGTCTTTAGGAGAGTTAGTTAACGAGAATAGCGATCTTGAAGAGAATTCAATTTCCTACTTACAGGATTTAACAAGATCTTGGGGTTTGCTAGCAGATCTTTCTTTCTCCGATTTACTTTTGTATTTACCTGTTGGGAAAGCTCCAGTTGATTTTTTTGTCTTGTTGGCACACGTGCGTCCTACGACTTCCACGACTTTGTATAGGGCTGACTTAGTAGGACAAAAGTTTGAAGCGCAAAGTCGACCGCTGGTATCTGAAACTTTTGCAAATGCTCAAATATCAATTGGAAAATTGCCAGTGGGTGGAGACCGAGAAATCAATGTTATGGCGATACCGGTTATGTGGAAAGGTGAAACGGTAGCAATTTTAGCGAGCGAAAAAGCTTTTATTGGTGAACCCCCTAGATCGGAAATGGAAAGAACATATTTAAGTATTTTCAACAGGTTTGCTGAGATGTTTGAACGAGGAGAGTTTCCATATGGTGAAGACTCGCGTTTTCGTCATCGAATGCCAAGACTCGGAGACGGTTTACTTTTAGTGAACGCCGATGGTCAGATAGAATTCGCTTCTCCCAATGCAGTTTCTTTATTGCACAGACTCGGTTGGCATCGACCAGTGGTTGGATCACGATTTGAAGAAACTGGATTAAGTTCTAAAATTCTTAGTGAAGCTTTCTCTCTTAAGAGTTCCGTTATGGATGAGTTGGAGCGAGAAGATAAAACATTTGTTGTAAGTCATTGTTTTCCACTCTTGCATTCAGGCGAGGCTACGGGAGCTGCTGTATTAGTTAGAGATGTAACAGAATTACGTCGTCGCGATAGGCAGTTAATTTCAAAAGATGCAACTATTCGTGAAATACATCACCGAGTAAAAAATAATCTTCAAACCATTTCTTCTTTACTTAGAATCCAAGGTCGACGACTGGATTCAGACGAAGCCCAAATGGCATTAAACGAATCGGTACGTCGGATAGGAGCTATAGCCGTTGTCCACGAAACTCTTGCAGTTAGTCAAGAAGGAGAGGTTACTTTTGGAGAGGTAATGAGACCCCTCGTGGAACTGGTAAAAGAAGGTTTAAGCTCACCGGTAAAACCGATTTCTATAAAAGTTAGTGGCGATACTGGCATATTGCCGTCAGAGGTTACAACTACTCTTGCAGTCGTAGTGACTGAGTTGTTACAAAATGCTCTAGATCATGGATTCAAATTACCGCTGCAGGAACGTGAAGATTGCAAGGTTGATGTTTTATTGAGCAAGAACGAAGAGGCTGTAATGGTGGAAGTTTCCGATAATGGGGCTGGGCTTCCGGAAGGTTTTGACATCGAAAAGAATGTAGGACTTGGGCTTACGATAGTGAAAACATTTATCGAACAGGAATTAGAAGGCTCTCTTAATGTAGTTTCAAATGGAACAGGTAAAGGTGTGAGATTTCAAATTTATTTGCCATCTGACAAACTTTTTAAGAAAATTGATTTATAAGGCTGAGTGAATTTGTGAACTTCCAGAAACGTCCCTTGATAATTGCGCATCGAGGAGCTTCAGCTGACTTTCCTGAAAATTCTTTAGATGCTTTTTCGGGCGCCCTTCAACAAGGTGCTGATTGGGTCGAACTAGATGTGCGTCGATCAAAAGATGGGGTTTTAGTGGTTCACCACGATGCTCATCTCACAGGTGGCGATTTAATCAAAGATTTAGATTCGAATAGTCTTCCAGAAGGAGTCCCAAGCTTAGCTGAAGCTTTCGAAGCGTCAGAAAATATGGGAGTGAATATAGAAATAAAGCACCTTCCTGGTGAACCTGATTTTGATGAAGTGGATCTTGTATGTGAAGCAGTGGTGGGGCTAGTAAGGGCTTATAGATCGACTGACAAAATATTGGTTTCCTCTTTTGATATTAATGCAATTGATCGAATTAAAGAAACTGATCCGTTAATAGCTACTGGATGGCTCGTTGCTGAAAGAAGTGATGGTATCCAAATACTTGATCGTGCAAGTTCGCATAATCACTCGGCAATCAATCCTTGGGACGATTTAGTTGATGAGTCGTTAATAGAAGAGGCACATTCTCGTGGATTAAATGTAAATGTTTGGACTGTTGATGACGAAAGCAGAATTTTGCAATTAAGCGAGTGGGGAGTAGATGGAATAATCACCAATTTCCCAGGTTTAGCAGTAGAAGTTTTAAATCAAGAATTTTGAAAGTCGTTTGGTTTGATGGGCATCACTACGTCTAAACATTCTGCTTTATATTTAAATGAAAATTCATCGAAGTTACCTAAAAAGTCTCCGTCTACTTGTAGGGGCACAGCTTTATAAGCAATTGCTTGCGCTTCAGTTAAATCACTTCGCAAATCTACGATCCGACTCGATGAAGTTGTAGTTTTGCCCATTCCTAAAGCCCCTAAGATAACCGGAAGCAATTTTTTCAAAGTCAGATTTTTGAATGTCACGACGGCTAATGGGGTATCCAAATTTGCGTGTGGAGCTAGGGAAATTTTTCTTGTTCCTAGATAGGTGTATGGATCGGTATTTAGACAGACCGAAAATAATCCCTCTACTCCTGTGGTTTCCAGGTCACCGATTTCTTCATCACCCATTTTTCGAGTTGAGATACGGAAAGCAGGCCGTTTTTTATCGTAGTACCGCAACCAAGTACCTATTGCGGCAATAACGAAGAGAGGATGGCCGGCGAAGCGTTTCAGAAGCCCACCTTTTTTTTCGACTTGTTCGACAACGGCTGCATCAAAGCCTATTCCAGCATGAAAAAGAAAGTATCTTTGGTTCACTGAACCTAGGCCTATCCGGTGGGTTGATCCTGCTTCGAGAGAGTCTAATAAGACCCCTGTGGCTTCGATAGGGTCGTCAGGAATGCCTAAAGTACGAGCAAAAACATTTGTAGAACCACCAGGAATAGCAGCCAAGGCAGTCTCTGAATCGACTAAGCCATTAGCTACCTCATTTAATGTTCCATCCCCTCCAAGCACTACCACAATATCTATGCCATCTTTAGCTGCGTTTTGAGCGATTCGCGTAGCGTGACCTCTGTGATTAGTGACTGCCACTTCGAGACGGTGGTCAGCTGATAGCGCCTTTTGAATAACGGCTCTTGTTCGTCCTGTTACAGATGAAGCCAAAGGGTTTACGATTAGGAGAACTTTCATGTCCAATAAGAGTAGTTGTGAATAGTTAAAAGATTTGTGTTGAAGCCTAAGTGTTGTTGAAGTATTTTAAAATGGCTTTTCTTTTCTGAGAGAGTGAAAATTTTTTTATAAAATCACATGAAATTAGTCACTTGATGTACCAGTTTGGCTATATAAAGGGCAAAATAGCGAAATGGATGTAGTTGTTTGTGTGAAACAGATTCCGGATCCGGCTGACCCAGGTGAGTTGAATCCCGATACGAAAACTTTAAAACGTGATACCAAATTAATCCTTGATGAGTCCGACTCCTATGGAGTCGAGATGGCTTTGCAGCTTGTTGATGCCGCCGGCTCAGGAGAGGTCCGTCTTGTCTCCATGACCCCAGGAGGAGAAACCGGCGGTCTGCGCACAGCACTAGCAATGGGGGCTGAAAGTGCAATATTGGTAAGCGATGAAGCACTTGCCGGCTCAGACGCTCTTTCGACTGCAAAAGTTCTATCAGCGGCTATCAAGCGTTCGAATCCCGATTTGATTCTTACCGCTACTGAATCAAGCGACGGATATACGGGAACAGTTCCGGAGCAGATAGCGGAACTCTTAGGTCTTCCATCTGTAACTTTTGGAAAAGAAGTTTCAGTGGATGGTGATCTAGCAACTGTTAAACGCCAGACTGAATCTGGCTATGACATGGTCGAGTGTCCTCTTCCAGCCGTTATTTCAGTTACAGCTGGTGTAGTAGAACCTCGATATCCCTCATTCAAAGGAATTATGGCTGCCAAAAATAAACCTGTTGAGGAACTTGATCTTGCGGCACTAGATATTGACCCAGTAACAGTTGGTTGGGCAGGTGCTCGTCAAGAAATAACTGAAATAGTCGACGCTCCAGCTCGTGAGGCCGGCGAAGTAGTTGTTGATGAGGGTGAAGCTCATGAACGAATCATGGCTTTTCTCGACGATCTTAAAGTTCTTTAGGAGGTATGAGAATGGGATTTTCAAAAATATGGGTCCACGGCGAAGCAAGTGATGGCGCCGTAGCTTCGATTACTCTTGAACTTTTAGCTAAAGCTCGTGAATTGGCAGACACCGTGGAGGTTGTGGTTGCAGGTGATGCGGATTCAGTTGCTGCAGAATTAGGTGACCATGGAGCTTCAGTAGTTTATTCAATTGGGCCACTTGATGGTGGACTTGCAGGTCCGAGAATCGCATCTGCAATAGCTGAGGCTTGTTCACAGGGGTCAGGTCCAGACGTCATGTTATGCGGCACGACTTATGATGGGCGTGATGTGGCAGGACGTCTTTCGGCGAAACTTGACACTCCTGTCATAACGAATGTTATTGATTTAAAGCAAGATGGAGACCGTCTCCTCGGTCATGAACCCGTATTTGGTGGGACCAAAGACGTTTTTACAGGAACTACATCTGAAGGTTTAGATATTTTTGTTGTGAGACCGAAATCTTTTGTGGCCGAATCCGCGGGTGGGGACTCAGCATCTGTATCAGTTCTTCAAGTAGGAGATCTTGGCGGGACCGGAACTGCAGTTGTCAAAGATCAATTTGTTGAGGAAAGCACTGGACCTCGTTTGGATGAAGCGAACATAGTTGTATCTGGAGGCCGAGGTCTTGGAGAGGCTGACAAGTACGAAATGATTGAAAAGCTGGCAGGTCTAGTCAAAGGAGCCCCCGGAGCGTCTCGAGCCATCGTCGATGCTGGTTGGGTGCCTTATTCATACCAAGTTGGACAAACCGGAAAAGTTGTTAAGCCAACGGTTTATCTTGCATGCGGAATTTCCGGAGCCACACAGCATTTGGTAGGAATGAAGGGCTCAGCAAACATCATTGCTATTAATAAAGACGAAGAAGCACCAATTTTTGGGATTGCAGATCTTGGAATAGTTGGTGACGTGCACAAAGTTTTACCCAAACTGATCGAGGCTCTCGAAGCTCAATAATGGCCAATTTTCACAGAAGAGGCCAAGGAACCTGTCGACCTGACGGATCATAAGGTAAAGATCCATTTGTAATAAGAGCTCTAGTTCTTTGTAACAGGGCTTCGATTTCATTTGGACTTAGTAGTTCAGATAATTTTTCTGGAACCCCTTCATCGATTATTCCAGTTAGATCGGAAATAAGTTGTTTCGGAATTTCCTCTCCACTGAAATCCCAAATAACTGTTCGAATTTTAAATTCTTCATGAAAACATAAGGAATTATCGATGGCCCAAATTAAATCATCTTTTCCTACTAGAACATGGCCTGCTTTCCTATCGGTGTTATTGACTAATAGATCAAAAGTAGCAAGACGAATTAGATCATTTTTAAATTTAGAGTCTTCATGAATAGTAAAATAGTGTTTCTCATAGTCACACGGCACATAAAGTTGCAAAGAACCGTTTCCTAAAGGACCGTCTCTGAGCACAGTAGGGGGTATGAGGTTCCATCCCAAATGATTTGCCAGTTCGAAAGCAGCTATCTCTCTTTTGTAGATCCCTTGAGGGAAATCGTACAAAGGTCTTTCGCCTTTACCAGGTTTGTAAATGCCTTGAATGTTTAATTTGTCGTGGCTTAAGTTTGTTAGGAAAGTACCATTTGATGCCCAAGGCATCCGGCCAACTATTTCAATTTCTCCAAAGTTTAGTATTTCAACCGCTAGTTCATTTTCTATAGGTTCACGATCTTTGAAAGGGTTATGCTCAGTTTCTGGTTCCTGATCCTCTTTCAAGGTATTTTCTTTCTAGTTGGAACACGGGCACCAGCCCGCAGCTTCTGGTTCTAGTGGAGACCCGCAGTAAGGACACGGCGGGCGACCGGAGGATATTAATTCTTGGGCTGTTTTAATAAAATGTTCGACCTGAAGCCGGTTTAATGACAATCGGGCTTGAGCCGGTTCAGAATCTTCGTCTCGGATGAGCTCTTCGGCTATAAGTACTAGTTGGTCTTCTGATTGCTCATAAGTTACGCCTAAACTTCCGATTACCCAGTCGGGTTCTCCCGGGTCTATGAATTTTGTGCCTTCTACGGTGTTTTCTATACGATTAGATTCATCTGCCGGAGGTAAATCATCGAGCATGCTCATTAGAAAATCAGCTAGACCAGCCATTTGCTGTTTCTCAACCTTCAAAGATAGAACTTGATCTTCATAAGAAGCTTGCAAGAAAAAGACGCGTCGACCTTGAGGTCCAATCGTACCTGCAGTAAAACTTTCAGTGCGATCCCAGTTTATTTCAGGGCGTTCCATCGTTAAGACGCTACCTTTCAAATCTAAATTTTTTTAATACGAAACAATAAATAAGCTAGTGGTTTACGAGCCTAAAGAACCACTGAAATTTCCATTTGAATTCAAAGTTAAGACTAAAGGCCTTTCTTTTGTGTAAAGAACCACCGAGGTCGAACAAGGTCCAACCACGATTCTTTGAAACAGGTCTAAGGGTGTCCCAATGGCAGAGGACAGTATTGCCTTTATGGGGTCGGCGTGAGAAACACATATAACCGTCTCCCCAGAATGGCGCTCAACTAATTTGTCGACAGTTTTTAACATGCGATTCTGCATTTCGGTGAATGATTCACCATTAGGAAATCTAAAGCTAGATGGTTGTTTCTGCACGGTAGACCAAGATTTTAGTTTTGAGAGTTCACGTAGTCTGCGACCAGTCCAGTCACCAAAATCGCACTCATTAAGTCCTTGCAGCGTTCGCACACGTAAATTAAGAACTTTGGCAATCGGTTTAGCAGTTTCTTGCGTACGTTCCATGGGTGATGCGTAAACAGCTGCCACATTTTTACCCAGGAAACTGCTTGAAGATTTCTCAATTTCTTTCGCAACTATTTCTGCTTGTAATTTACCTTCATTCGACAGATGTAAATTGGGCGCCCTTCCAGGAAGTTTGGTTCCAGTCGTGGGAGTCTTTCCATGACGCACAAAGATAATTAAAGTAGCTGCCATTAATAGTTCAACCTACCCTTCAGATGTGGATCATGTTCTTCAATTAGAATTAATAGAAAAAGAAGTTGTCTCATGTAGGGCCTGTCCAAGACTGGTCGCATGGCGTGAAAAAGTTGCAAAAGAAAAACGTGCAGCCTATAAAGATCAGGAATATTGGGGCTTGCCAGTACCAGGTTTTGGGGATCCTAAAGCTCGAATACTTATTGTTGGATTAGCTCCAGGCGCACATGGAGCCAATAGGACCGGAAGAGTTTTTACCGGTGACAGGTCGGGAGATTTTTTGTACGCAGCTCTTTACAGATCAGGCCTTGCTAATCAGCCCGAATCAGTTGACTTGGGAGACGGACTTAAATTAAAAAATGTATTTATAACCTCTCCTGTCAAGTGTGTGCCACCAGCAAATAAACCAAACCAAAAAGAACAGAGCAGATGCCGACCTTTCTTCGAAAGAGAGATTTCGGCTTTGATCAATGTAAAAGTTGTTGTTGCTTTGGGTCAGATTGGCTACACATCTGCAGCTGTTGAGTTCGGTTTGAGTCCGAAACCAAAGTTTTCCCATGGTTTAGAGATAGAGATTGATGAAAATAAAAAACTTTTATGTTCTTATCATGTCAGTCAGCAAAATACTTTTACTGGCCGACTAACAGAATCGATGTTTGACTCAGTTATTAAAAGAGCCAAAATCATTGCTGGCGATTGATATTGCCTGTATTACGCTAACCTCACGCTGTGGGTAAATTTTCATCAAAGAAGAGTTTGTTTGCAGGTTTCTTAGTTAGCGCGTTATTGTTCACGGGCTGCGCAAATGATGGTAAACCTGAGACATGGGAAGATCAAGATGGTCTGGTAATAAGAAACTTTGTAGAAGCTTGTCAGGAATCCAATGCTGACCTGCCAACATTTAAAGCTAAAAGTTACTGCGATTGTGTAATTAATGGTGTTAAAGATTCAGTCACCTATGAAAAGTTTAAAGAATTAGATGATTTTATTCGCAAGCACAGAGATGATCTGAACTCTCAAATGATTTCAGAAAATTATGGTTGGTTAACTGATTCAAGTGAGGCTTGTTCATAAAGTAGGAGTTCACCCTTGATATTGAGGCAAACCAACTCTTGCTGAAGAATTTGCCCAATCAGGCCACCTAGACCGACTTTTTGCAGCCAACTTGTGCATTAGTTCAATAGCATCGGGGTCACTATCACCCGGCCGGCCTTCTATAACACCCTCCTCGAGCATTCGCATAATTATTTGGCGGCCTAGCTCTGTGCGAACAACAGTTAGCGTCCAGTCGTTGTATTTGCCAATACCACCTGTCGATATGTCAGCGTGTTCCGCCGCAAAGTCTGGACAAAGGTTGCATCCTTCTCGTGTCCAAGCGTGACATTCTTTAAGATTAATTTCGTGGTAGTCACCATTTTTCATCCATATTTGAAAAACACCTTTGATATTCATTTTGATCATTTCTTCTTTAGGGAGTCTGTACTTTGCCCAAAATAATTCCTCAAAAATTGAATCATCAAAAGATTTAGAACATAACAACCCAATATTTAATTTGATTGTTTTCCCTGCTTTACCGACTTTACGGTTCCACATAACAGGACCAATAGAAGTTTGGCAACTCATCCCAACAAGAGCTAATGATTCAAGATTTTTTTCACGGGCTTCGCTAATAGCAAGGGTGTTGGCGGAGTAGGTATATCTACTCCCAGCCCCAGCTAGAACAGACTCTTTATCTGTAGCTAAAGCAGGGATAGCTTTCCAGGAATTTCCATTTTCTTCATCATTTTCAAGGTGGGAAGTTAAAGCTCCGTCAATAATTCCGTTATCTAAACACCATATGAGTATCGCTGAAACTAGACCCCCATCTTGACCAAGTTCATGAACTGTTGAATCGCTAGCTCTAGTTAGGAGAACGTCTTTATACACTCCGGATAGTTCTTCTGGTTTACGATGACGGTCAAAAAGGTGCATTTCTGCTTCAGTTTCCCAGTCTCTAAACCTTGGACATGCCCGAGTACAGGAAGTGCAACCTTTTTCACCATGTACACAGTTGTCTGTTCCTAGCTCTTCTTCAAGATGAAAAGGTTTATAAGCGCCCGGTGCGTGTTCATATCCAATCACATCATGTGGACATGAGATCACGCATCCAGCGCAACCAGTGCAAAGTCCCGTATCGATTACTTCTTCGTAGAGTTCTTTCCATTGGAAAGTCCATCGTGGCTGTTTCTGGTTTGACATTTATTGAGCGCAACTCTCTTTTATCTGGGGTCAGACTTAAACATAGTCTATTCGATTTAAAGACCACCTGTGTTTTGCGCCCCTGGCAGGAATCGAACCTGCGCACACGGCTCCGGAAGCCGATGCTCTATCCGCTGAGCTACAGGGGCGAGCTACAAAAGGAAGGCTACGTCCTCTTTTTGCTGGACACATCAATCAACGACATTTCCTTATATTGTTTCTCAAAAGGTTATGCAAAAAAGGGAAAAGAATTATTTCTATTGGAGGATTAGGCATGGTCGGTGAAATGGTTGTTTTTGAAGCAGGTGACGTCACGGCCGGCGGTTATCTGGCTTTACCTGAGGGGACAGGCCCAGGTGTTATGGTTATTCAAGAGTGGTGGGGATTAGCGCCACAAATCAAGTCTGTGTGTGACCGGCTAGCGGAAAAGGGATTTGTGGCATTGGCTCCTGATTTATATCACGGTGAATTAGCTCAACATTCTGAAATGGACAAGGCAGGAGAGCTTATGAGCACTCTGCCGCCAGAGAGAGCCACTAGAGACATGTCTGGCGCCATTGACTATCTATTGAAAAATTCTAATGTTGATAGCGCAACCGTAGGAGTAGTTGGGTTTTGTATGGGGGGAATGCTAAGTCTCTTAATTGCAGCCTCAGAAGGTGAACGAATCGCCGCTGTAGCTCCTTTTTACGGAGCTCCTTTAGGAGACAATGAGCCTGACTGGACAAATCTCACAGCCCGCGTTGAAGGACATTTTGCAAGTGTTGATGATTTTTTTCCTCCCGACTCAGTTGCAGGACTAGAAAATAAACTCAGAGAAATGGGTAAGGATGTTACTTTCAATATTTATCCTCAAACAGGTCATGCTTTTGCAAATGAGGAAAACCCTCTTGGTACTTACAACTCTGAAATTGCAGATGTTGCGTGGAGAAAAGTTTTAGAAATGTTTAATGAGAGTTTAAGTAATAGCTAAAAATAATTTGTTGTAGACAGAGCTGCTCCAATGGCTCCAGCATTTGAACCTAGTTTTGCTAGTTTTACTTCAATTTTCGGACGGTGTTCACTGCCGATAAGAGTTTTTTCAATCCATTTCTCTATTCCATTCCTCAGTGGCTCCCCGATTTCAGAAACTCCACCACCTATCACAACTCTGTCTAAATCCAAAAGTAAAATCAAATTGACCAGACCCTTGCTCACTTCATGACAGAAATGATCTAAAATTCGTAAAGAGTCAGGTTCTTTATTTTGTATACCGGAAGATAAATACTCACCAGTAATATTTTCCTTTTTGCCAGCTTGATCAACTACCCAAGGGTAGTTTCCTTCTGATGCTTCGTTTTGAACGATACGGTTTAACGCATTTCCAGAAGCGAAGTATTCCCAAGGTCCTTTTTGACCCGTTATGTGAACTGGGCCGTTTACATCTATAGTCATGTGTCCGGCTTCACCAGCGAAACCATTATTGCCAAGGAGAAGACGACCGTCCACAACTAACCCCGCCCCGATTCCGGTACCTAGAGTTACCAAAGCGAAATTTTCACTTCCTTTTCCTGCACCTATTTTCCATTCTGCAATCGTTCCGACGGTTGCATCATTTCCGATAACGACAGGAATCCCGAGTTCATTTTCAACTTCAATTGTTATAGGAAATTCGATTAGGTTAGGAAGATTTGGGGAGTATCTGACTACTCCTGATCTATGAGTCAATCCCGCTATTCCTAAGCCAAGTGTTGAGAATGATTGCTTAGTATTTTCTTCGAGTTTACCGACGAGAGATTTTATAATTTTTACAAGCTCGGGACCTTTGTCGCTGCTTGCTATTGTCAGTTGGTCTTTTATTTCGAAACTGGTGGAGTCTAGGACTATAGCTTTTGCCAAGGTGCCACCAATGTCAATGCCAATAACATCTGTTTCCATATTGAAATGTTAAGGCAGTAAGTGTAAAAAGCGGTGATTTAGATTCTTAGCTTCTGATTCCAGTTAAGTCTGTGATGGCCTCAAGAGTACGTGAGTCTTCGTCAGTGTTGTCTGAACCTTTTATGATTCTGCGCCTTACGGCAGCAGAAATAGTATCTATAGTTAGGACCACTGCCATTGTCATTATTAAAACGGCACTAGCTGCAGGGAAGTTTCTAAATGAAAGTTGAGAAACCAGCTCTGAGCCAACTCCACCTGCTCCAATCATCCCCAGAACAGCAGAAGCCCTAACATTAATCTCAAATCTAAATAACCAGTAAGAACTTATTACTGGCATTACTTGAGGAAGAACTCCCCATCTCATACCACTAGCCCATTTACCCCCACAAGCTTTTGTTGCCTCTATCGGTCCGTCATCGATGTCTTCAATTGATTCACAGGCCCATTTACCCAAAGTGCCGATCGAATGTATACCGATAGCGAGAGTTCCTGCCCATGCTCCTAGTCCTGTTATAGGTATAAGGATCACAGCGAGGATTAACTCTGGTACCGCTCTGATCGCATTAAATAACTGACGGATAGGAGATCTAATCCAGACCGGGGCAACGTTATGTGCGGCTAAGAAGGCTAGAGGAAGCGATACAAAAGCTCCGATGATTGTTCCAATCCAAGCTATGTAGACCGATTCAAAGATTTTTCCAACTGCGCCACGTTCATAGACCTCACCGAAAGCTGGTGGGGCCATTTGTCGTAAAATAGTCCAAGCGTCACCTGGTGCATCAAGTAAGCGTGAAAGAGTTATGTTCAGTCCAACGACAGACCAAACAATTGCGACCAAAAATGGGATCGCTATAAACCAACGGTAAAAAGTCTTTGGCGTAGGAGGCCTATGAGAGGAGATAGGCGTATCTGAAAGAGTTTCCATATCAGACGAGCCTCTTTCTTAACGAGACACTAATCTGTTCTATCACCCATACGATTCCAAAAATAATGACTAACAACCCTAAGATGCGGTCAAAACGAAAGAACTGACGTTGAGTCTCAATGACCCTGCCTACGCCACCGGCTCCAACTAGACCGAGTACAACCGATGCCCTGATATTAAGTTCGAAAATGTATAGAGAATAAGCTACGTAGGAAGGAAAAACTGTCGGAAGCACACCTGCTTTTACGGCAGGTAGATGTCGAGCCCCTGAAGATCGGGCAGCTTCAAGAGGTCTTGGGTCAGCTGCATCCACTGTTTCACTAAAAAGCTTGACCATTACGGCTAAAGAAAAAATTGTAAGTGACCAAGCTCCAGCAAAAGCCCCAATTCCAATTGCTGTCACAAGCAATTTCGCCCAGAAAAGATCCGGCACGGCACGCACTAAGTTCATAATAGTTTTACTTATGAAGTAGACAATTTTATTAGGTGTTGTAAGAGAAGACATCGCAAAACTAACAGGAAGAGCCAATAAGCAGCCAACGAGTGTTGATGTTACGGCAATTTGTAGAGTTTCAATTAGAGGGTCAAAAGTATTCTCTTTTGTGAAAACCCAATCCCAAGGAATAGGCCAAAACATACTCCAGATCGGATTAGTCCAAACCTCCCAAAAAGTAGAGAGGTCGAAAGAAACTTTAAACGCTGCCCAAAAAGTTAATGCTAAAAGCACTAAAGCGATTAAAAATGAGCGTGCGCGAGGTTTCGGTTTTACTGGTCTCTCAGAAGTATTTGTATAGTCATTCATTTACCATTGCCGATGTTTTTTTGCGGTTCCTGGTTCATCGCGTGAAGATCTTCAGAGGTAATAGCTCTTCCATAAATTTCTCGGAAAGTTTCGTCAGTTACGTCACTTATATCGCCGTCGTAAACTAATAGACCGTCACGCAAACCAATCAGACGCTTTCCATACTCTTTGGCCAAGTCCAAGAAATGAAGATTTACCAGAGTGGTGATACCCAGCTCACGATTAATTTTTTGTAAGTCGCCCATTACTTGACGGCTTGTTACCGGATCGAGTGCAGCAACGGGTTCATCTGCGAGCATAAGGGAAGGTTCTTGAGCTAGTGCTCTAGCAATTCCTACCCTTTGCTGTTGCCCTCCTGAAAGATTTGAGGCACGTACGTAGGTTTTGTCCACGATCCCAACTCTTTCCAAGGCGAGCATCGCTATTTCTTTATCTTCAGGTGGCCATAAACCTAAAGTCGACCGCCACGAAGGGACATTAGCAAGGCGACCCATAAGCACGTTATTCAAAACCGTGGTTCTATTAACAAGATTGAAAGTCTGAAAGATCATTCCTGTTTTGGAGCGCACTTGTCGCAGCGTCTGAGAATTAGCATTTACTACTTCAGTTCCATCTACAAGAATCGAGCCTGAGGTAGCGGGAACAAGTCCGTTGAGCACCCGAAGCAGTGTTGATTTACCTGCTCCGGAAAGCCCAACTATGACCACAAACTCGCCATCTTCTATTTGAATATCGACACTCCGTAGAGCCTCAACTCCACCCGGATAAGTGACCGAGACACCTTCGATTTTTATCAAGCTCTTTTCCTAATTTTTGAAGAACTCTGAGTTGAGTTTTAGTCGTTAATTCCTAGTTTTTCATTTGCTTCACGAACGACATCAAAGTCGGAGTC